>RCNI01000269.1_pt1 | contig 33831 bp, 29 predicted proteins | sample 2041151 | NCBI WGS metagenome assembly RCNI01 (sample SAMN09708214, study PRJNA481090) | feces metagenome | isolation source: feces | place: Antarctica: Albino Rookery
AACTTAAGGGGGATAGCTGACAAGAAGTTCTTTCTTTTTAGAATCGCTAAGCTATATGGCTATCCCCATTGATTATCTACTGAGCCAATGAATCTACGCCACTATCCAAACATTAAGCCAAGTATACACACAAAAAAAAGCAACCTCAAGTAAGATTGCTTTAAAGTTGGGCTACCCGGACTCGAACCAGGAAAAACAGGACCAGAATCTGTTGTGTTACCATTACACCATAGCCCAAACAATTTTCAAGTCCCCTCCATGGGAACAAGACTAAGCATTATCGTTGGACTACCCGGACTCGAACCAGGAAAAACAGGACCAGAATCTGTTGTGTTACCATTACACCATAGTCCAATAACTGACTTATATCTTTGTCTTTTTGTTTGACGATGCAAAGGTAATACTTTTTTCTTACACACAAAGACTTTAGCGACTTTTTTTTCAAAAAAATATATTTTTCCCTTAAAAATCGTATTAAGAAGCTTTTGTCCCCTTTTATCTCCTCAAAAAATGTAAAAAAGAGGGAAAAAGGTATCGTTTCTTTCGTGAAATGCAGAAAAGCAAGTATCTTTGCCTTACTTATAAATATTTATATCAAAAGTACTTTTTTTTTAAAAGCTATGAACGAAACAGAACAATTAGTCACTAAAATAACCGAAGGAATTCAAGAAAAGAAAGGGAAAGGCATCGTAATCGCCAATTTGACAGAAATTGAAGATACTATTTGCAATTACCTTATTATATGTCAAGGTAATTCCCCTAGCCAAGTAGCGGCCATCGTTGACTCTATCAAAGATTATGTAAGAGAAGAGTTAGGGACCAAACCTTCTGCCGTAGATGGTTTGAATAACGCAGAATGGGTAGCTATGGATTACAGCGATGTCATTGTACACATATTCCTTCCTGAAGCCAGAAATTTCTACGACTTGGAACATTTGTGGGAAGATGCCAAGCTGACTGAAATTCCTGATTTAGATTAAACTAACCTCAACTTTTAACACGCAAAGAATTATGGACAAAAACCCTAATAAACAGAAAATGAATGTACCACGCCCCAATTTAAGTTGGCTGTACATTATAATTGCTGTCGTTATGGCTTATTTCTTCTTTACGAGCGATGAGACTAGCGCCAGCAAAGAAATTACGTATACGGAATTTAAAGAAATGGTAGAGAAAGGCTATGCAGAGAAAATCGTAGCCTATGATGACAACACGGTAGATATGTTCATCAAACCCGACCATATTGTAGACGTTTTCAAGAAAGATGCTTCTAAGGTAGGCAGAAGCCCTTCTGTCAACTTGCAGATTGGTTCAAACGAATCGTTGGACAAATTCTTAGATGAGCAAGAAAAGAGTGGTAACTTCACTGGCTCTATCCGATACGAGAAAAGAAACGACTATTTCGGAATGGTTTTCTGGAACATCGCTCCTATCATCTTCTTCATCGGACTTTGGTTCTTCTTGATGAGACGAATGGGCAATGGTGGTTCTGGAGGTCCTGGCGGAGTCTTCAATGTAGGCAAAAGCAAAGCTCAGCTTTTTGAAAAAGGTTCCACCCGTATTACCTTTAAAGACGTTGCAGGTCAAGCTGCAGCCAAACAAGAGGTTCAAGAAATTGTCGACTTCTTGAAAAAGCCACAGAAATATACAGAATTGGGAGGTAAGATTCCAAAAGGTGCATTGTTAGTAGGCCCTCCGGGAACAGGTAAGACCTTATTGGCTAAAGCTGTTGCAGGTGAAGCGGACGTTCCTTTCTTCTCCATTTCAGGTTCTGATTTCGTGGAAATGTTTGTCGGTGTAGGTGCATCCCGTGTACGTGACCTTTTCCGCCAAGCTAAAGAAAAATCACCTTGCATCATTTTCATTGACGAAATTGATGCTGTGGGCCGTGCCCGTGGCAAGAATCCAAGCATGGGTGGAAACGATGAACGAGAAAACACGTTGAACCAGCTGCTTACAGAAATGGACGGATTCGGTTCAAACAGCGGCGTCATCATCTTGGCAGCAACAAACCGAGTGGATATTTTGGATAAAGCTCTTCTTCGTGCAGGACGTTTCGACCGACAAATTTATGTCGATTTACCCGACTTGAACGAACGTAAAGAAGTGTTTGGAGTACATATCCGCAATTTAAAATTAGACAATACGGTAGATATAGACCTCCTCGCTCGACAGACACCAGGATTTAGTGGAGCCGACATTGCCAATGTATGTAACGAAGCAGCTTTGATAGCAGCTCGTCACAACAAAAAAGCGGTTAGTAAAGAAGATTTTATGGCTGCCGTCGATCGTATCGTTGGCGGATTGGAAAAGAAGACTCAAGTTATGACTATGGCTGAGAAACGCTCCATAGCCTTGCATGAAGCTGGACACGCTACTATCTCTTGGTTCTTGGAACATGCCAACCCTTTGGTAAAAGTAACAATCGTTCCTCGTGGACGTGCATTGGGTGCAGCTTGGTACTTGCCAGAAGAAAGACAAATTACTACCAAAGAACAAATGCTAGACGAGATGTGTGCCACTTTGGGCGGTCGTGCGGCTGAAGAACTTTTCATTGGGCAGATATCAACTGGTGCCATGAACGATTTGGAACGTGTTACCAAACAAGCTTACGGCATGATTGCCTATGCAGGAATGAGTGACAAATTGCCGAACTTGTGCTACTACAACAACAACGAATACAATTTCAACAAGCCATACAGCGAACATACAGCACAGGTTATCGACCAAGAGGTCCAGAAGATGATTGATGAGCAGTATGCTCGTGCAAAAGAGTTGCTCAACCATCATCGTGAAGGTCATAACCAACTTGCCCAACTATTAATAGATAAGGAAGTGATCTACGCTGAAGATGTAGAAAAGATTTTCGGCAAACGTCCTTGGACTTCTCGCACAGAAGAAATCATGGCCGCTGAAGAAGAAAACAAGAAAGCCTTAGAAGCAAAAGAGGCGGACGAGCAGAAGCAATTGGAAGCAGAAAACACTCCAACTGAAACGGAGAATGCAAACCACGAAACAGAAGCCCAACCAGCTCCTGCTACTGATGTCACCGAGGCTGAAACAGACAACAAAACACAGTCTGAAGATACAGATAATAAAGCTTAAAAAAAGGAAATCAGATTGAGAGGCGGACTCTGCCTCTCAATCTGATATTTTATAAACTCTTAGACATACCCTAATTCATTCGTATGCCACGTTTCAATTCAAACAGAATAACCTTTAAAACTTTTCTTGTATGAAAAACAATTTTATCCAACGAGCAGTAACAGGTATTATATTCGTCACTGTGCTAGTAGGATGTACACTAGCTGGTCCGATTCCATTCTGTATTCTGTTTGCACTCATTAGCGCACTCACTATCCATGAGTTTGGAAATCTCCTCAGCAAAACAGGAGAAGTACAAATCAACAAGCCGATTTCAATGCTTGCCGGTATATTTCTTTTTTTGGGATTTGCCTACTTAGGAATCCAACCTGGTCAAATGGGTATTTTATCCCCATACCTTCTGCTGATGATTTACTTGATTATAAGTGAACTTTATTTAAAGCGTAAGAATCCCGTACATAACTGGGCTTTTACCATGATGAGCCAAATTTATATTGCTCTTCCATTTGCCTTGTTAAACGTTTTGGCATTCCACACTTCAGAGACAGGAACTTCAACCGAATTCAATCCGATTCTCCCACTTTCTATTTTCATCTTCAACTGGGTGAATGACAGTGGAGCTTACTGTACAGGCATGCTGTTCGGAAAGCACCGCTTATTTGAACGTATTTCGCCAAAGAAATCATGGGAAGGCTCAATTGGTGGTGGAGTGTTCAGCATTCTTGCTGCCGTAATTATGTCGCACTTTTTCCCAATTCTTTCCATGCCGATGTGGATAGGACTAGGTTTGACTGTGGTTCTATTCGGAACATGGGGGGACTTGACCGAATCATTGTTGAAAAGAACTTTGGGCATTAAAGATTCAGGAAACATTTTACCAGGACACGGTGGAATGCTCGACCGATTTGACAGTACATTAATGGCTGTCCCAACAGCAGTTGTTTACCTCTATTTCATCACTTCCCTCTGATCCGATTAATCCAATCAAATAGAAAACAGCAGTCCCTCAGGTAAATAGGATTACCTGAGGGACTGCTGTTTTTCCATCAACGAATGATGAAAAATTATCGATTCAAGCAACGAATGATTTCCGTGGCCGCCTTTTCTGAAGCACCAGCTTTACCCAAGATTTCATCAATCCGGCGATAACCATCGAGCATAGCTTGCCTACCTTCCCCTCCAGGCAAGATGCGTTTCAATTCAGCTTTGACATTCGGTACTTTCATTCCATCTGCCACCAATTCTGTCACGACTTCCTCACCGGCTATCAAATTCACCAACGAAATGAATTTAACTTTCAAAACCAACTTACGTAAGAAGGAAACCAATTTTCCAGCGGCTGTATAATAACAAACTACCTGAGGCACATGAAACAATGCAGTCTCTAACGTAGCAGTTCCAGATGTGACCAATGCAGCTTCAGAATAGTGCAACAAATCATATGTCTTACCAAACAAAATCTTCGTATCATCAGCCATAAACTGACGGTAAAATGCAGGTTCTATTCCAGGAGCACCTGCAACAACGAACTGATAATCAGGAAAATCGCGGGAAGCCTCAATCATCCTTGTAAGATTGTCCTTTATTTCTTGCTTTCTACTACCAGCCAGAAGAGCCACCAACGGTTTATCTGTAAGAGCATTTTCCGACAAGAATTGAGCCTTATCCTTTGGATGATTTTTGCAATATTCCTCTACAGCATCAACACTCGGATTACCGACGTAATGAATCTGGTATTCGTGCTTTTTAAAGAATTCCACCTCAAAAGGAAGAATCGAGAACAATTCATCCACATCTCGTTTGATATTCTTGATACGAAATTCTTTCCAAGCCCATATTTTAGGAGAAATATAATAATAAATAGGTATCTGCGTCTGCTTCCTGATGTACTTGGCGATTTTCAAATTAAAGCCTGGATAATCTACCAAAATAAGTACGTCTGGATTCCATCGGCAAATATCCTGTTTGCAATAATCCATATTGTGAAAGATAGTACGGAGATGAAGCAATACGGGAATAAAGCCCATATAAGCCAACTCCTTATAATGTTTCACACGAGTTCCTCCCACAGCTGCCATCAGATCACCTCCAAAGAAACGGAATTCTGCCTGGGCATCTTTTTCCCGGATAGCACGCATCAGATTTGAAGCATGCAAATCACCGGAAGCCTCTCCAACTATCAAATAATATTTCATACGTTCAAATTCCAATTGTTCATTTCTTCAATCAATCCATACGCTGTCATATCAATCTGCGTAGGAGTTACGGCTACATATCCATGACTAAGTGCCCAATGATCTGTATCCTCAGCATCAGGTTCATTATTTACATAAACACCTGTCAACCAGAAGTAGTTACTTCCTTTAGGATGAAAACAAGGTTCAAATTCTTTAGTCCATACCCCATCGGTCTGTCGGCAGACACGAACTCCCTTTAATTCATCACCTTTCGGGATATTCACATTCAAGCATGTTCCGTATGGAAGGCCATGTTTCAACACCTCATCCACTACACGCCGCACATAAGGTAAACAAGCCTTGAAATCAGCATCTTCACTATGGTCACACAAAGAGAATCCAATAGAAGGAATTGCCTTCAAACATCCTTCAATAACTACTCCCATCGTACCAGAATAATGCACATTAACCGAAGAATTGTCACCATGATTAATTCCACCAATCACCAAATCCGGACGATGTGGAACAATGGTACTAAGCCCCAATTTGATGCAATCAACCGGCGTCCCGTTGCATTTATAAACAACCAGTCCTTCCTCCTCCTGTACCTTAACAAAATGAAGTGGCTGAATGGATGTGATGGAAGCCGAAGCCCCTGAACGCGGCCCATCGGGAGCCACCACCACTAAATCAGCTACACTACGTAGTATGTGAATAAGTTCATTGATTCCTTTTGCAAGATAGCCGTCATCGTTCGACAGCAAAATAAGAGGTCTTGAGTTCGCCATAAATCTATGATTATTATTTATGATTATTATTAGAGTATGTAAAGTTACAATAAATTCCATTTATGGCACAAGATTTTAAGATGACAATACGTTTACAAATCTTAATCTTCTCAAACAGAAACCACTTATCAGATAAAATGCGTATATTTGTCGCATTGAAGTTATTAACAAAAGCAGTAAGTTATCAACACTTTCAATAAAGTGCCTGCTTTTTAATAGGTACTATCGCCAATTATTAGTTACTTCGCAAGCTGAATAAACTGATTAATATGGGAAAAATTATTGCTTTAGCCAACCAAAAGGGTGGCGTAGGTAAAACAACTACTACCATTAACTTGGCTGCTTCACTGGCCACTCTCGAGAAGAAAGTGCTGGTTATTGATGCCGATCCTCAGGCAAATGCATCATCTGGATTAGGAGTTGATTTGAAAGATATAGACTGTTCCATCTATGAATGTCTGATCAACAAAGCCGAAATTACCGATGCCATTTATGAAACCGATATTGACGGATTAGACATCATTCCTTCTCATATCGACCTCGTAGGAGCCGAAATTGAGATGTTGAATTTAGAGAACAGAGAAAAAATAATGAAACATGCGTTGGAGCCGCTGAAGAAATATTATGATTATATTCTTATTGACTGCTCTCCTTCACTGGGATTGATTACCATCAACGCTTTAACAGCCGCTGATTCTGTTATCATTCCAGTTCAATGTGAATACTTCGCACTGGAAGGAATCAGCAAGCTGCTCAACACCATAAAAATAATTAAGACCAAGCTGAACCCAGCACTGGAAATTGAAGGTTTCTTGCTTACGATGTTCGACTCCCGTTTGCGTCTGGCCAACCAGATTTACGATGAAGTAAAACGTCATTTCCAAGAGTTAGTGTTCAAGACCATTATCCAACGTAATGTAAAATTAAGTGAAGCTCCCAGCCACGGAATCCCCGCTATCTTATACGACGCTGATTCAACAGGAGCCAAGAACCATTTGGCTTTGGCCAAAGAAATTATAACCAGAAATAGTAAGTAAAAAAAGACATGGCAGTACAGAAGAAATTTACTTTGGGCCGCGGACTAGACGCACTGATTTCTACGGAAGAAGAAGTTAAGACTTCAGGATCTTCCTCAATCAATGAAATTGAATTAAGCAAGATTTCAGTAAATCCAAACCAGCCGCGACGTGAATTTGATCCGATTGCCCTGCAAGAGCTTGCTGACTCCATTGCCGAAATCGGAATCATCCAACCAATCACTTTGCGTGAAGTGGATACAGATTCATACCAGATTATTGCAGGAGAACGTCGATACCGTGCTTCTCTTTTGGCTGGATTACAGACTATACCTGCATATATCCGCACAGCCAGCGATGAAAATGTCATGGAAATGGCATTGATTGAAAATATCCAACGCGAAGACTTGAATTCCTTGGAAATCGCTTTGGCTTATCAACACTTGATAGAACAGTACGAACTTACTCAGGAACGCTTGAGCGAAAGAGTAGGTAAAAAGCGTACTACAATAGCTAATTACTTGCGTCTGCTTAAGTTGCCTGCCATCATTCAGGTAGCCTTGAAGAACAAGGAAATTGACATGGGCCATGCAAGGGCTTTGCTGGCATTAGATGACCCTAAAGCACAAATTCGTATCTTTAATGAAATCTTGGCCAACGGCTATTCCGTAAGAAAAGTAGAAGAAATGGTAAAAGCTCTTACCTATGGTGAAAGCATCGAATCAGCCGGAAAGAAAATCGCTCCTAAAGGAGCAAAACTTTCAGAAACATACACCATGCTTCAAGATCACCTCTGCAGTTTCTTCGGAACGAAAGTACAACTCTCATGCAGCCAAAAGGGGAAAGGGAAAATTAGTATACCATTTGCCAATGAAGCCGACCTGGAACGAATCATGGAAATCCTGGATTCATTAAAAACAACCGAACAAAACAATTCTGAAAATTGAGACCACGATTCATAACATATTTTTTGTATTTTCTGCTGTGTTTGGCGGCAGCGTTTTCGGGAACATCGGAAGCGCAAGCTCAACGTGCACGCAAACATCGCACCAAAATGACGAATGAACCCGTCCAAGTGGAAAAGCGAAACAATCGAAAGGCCTTGAAATCTGCAGATAACCAGCAGAAATCGACTGATGATATCAATATGCTGGAAGCTCCTGTAGATACTGCAAAATTGGCCATGCAAAGCGATTCGCTCCTCAGAGAAGCTCCAAAACCGAAAGTCAAATGGATTCCCGACTCTCAGAAATCATTATGGCTGGCAATGGTCATACCAGGTGCCGGACAAATCTACAATCGGAAATACTGGAAACTTCCTATCATTTATGGAGGTTTTGTAGGTTGTGCCTATGCTTTGACTTGGAACTCAAAGATGTATAAAGACTATTCACAAGCCTATCAGGATATCATGAGCAATAATCCAAACAACGACAGTTACTTGGATTTTCTGCCGCCGGGCTTTGACATCAATACCGACCGTAAGCGTTTTGAAGAAAGATTCCGAAAAGGAAAAGATCTTTACCGTCGCCAACGTGACTTGAGTATCTTTGCCTTCATTGGTGTTTATCTATTGTCGGTTATCGACGCCTATGTAGACGCCGAATTGTCAGACTTCGATATTTCTAAAGACTTGGGAATGAAACTGGAACCTACAATATTTAATGACGTGCAACGTAGACACATACAAGGAGTGGGACTACAATGCAGCTTCAAATTTTAAACCATGAAAAAAACTATAATCTGCTTACTTACTCTATTAAGTTCATCGGTAACTTTTGCACAGCAACGCATCGAGAGCATTACAGTAAAAGGAAATACCGGTGAAAACCAAGAAATTCAATTGCCAGAAGGCATGCTTTCTGAGACAGACAGTCTGTATCTTGATTGGGTTTCTAAGCATTATATTACCCCTACCGGAAATTGTACGATGGGCAAGGCAAATCCTTACGTAAGCGACTCTGTGTATATCACACGCCTGCAACGTATCCCTGCCATTATTGAAATGCCTTATAACGATATTGTACGCAAATTCATCGACATGTATGCGGTGCGTCTGCGCAACAAGGTTTCTTTCATGTTGAGTGCCAATAATTTTTATATGCCGATTATTGAAGAAGCTCTCGATTTGTACAATCTTCCTTTAGAGTTGAGATATCTTCCTGTTATTGAGTCCGCTTTGAATCCGATGGCCACCTCACGTCAGGGAGCAGTGGGTTTGTGGCAGTTCATGCTACGTACTGGAAAAGCTTATGGATTGGAAGTGAATTCATTGATAGACGAACGACGTGATCCACTGAAATCAACTCGTGCCGCTGCACGTTACTTGAAAGACCTTTATGAAATCTATCACGATTGGAATTTAGTTCTTGCTGCTTACAACTGTGGTCCAGGTACCATCAATAAAGCGATTCGCCGTGCAGGGGGAGCTACCGACTTCTGGTCTATCTATAACTTTCTCCCGAAAGAAACTCGTGGTTATGTGCCAGCCTTCATCGCAGCCAACTATATTATGACTTACTATTGCGAACACGACATCAGCCCGATGGCTATGCAGATGCCCGAAGGAAGCGACACCGTTCATATTTATAAGACGCTGAATCTAAATCAGATAGCAGAAGTCTGCGATATAAATATCGACCAATTGCGTGCTTTGAATCCCAAATATCGCAAGGATATCATTCCTGAAACCGGCAGTGCTCATGCTTTGCATCTTCCTAATGACAAGATGAGTTGTTTCCTTGCTAATGAAGACAGTATCTTCAATTACAAGCCACAGATTTACAACAAGCGACGCAGTACAGTTACAGTCACCACTCCTAAGAGTGCCGTACGTTACCATAAGATACGCAGAGGAGAAACTTTAGGAGGAATTGCAGCTAAATACCATGTATCCGTAAAACAATTACGTCAGTGGAACGGGATCAAAGGAAACAACATTCGCATAGGAAGAACAATCAGAGTCCAATAAAATCCGAATAAATTATGCAAGTATATTTAAGAAGTTAAATAAATGTATTTGCATAATTACATATTTTCCCTATTTTTGCAATATTGACTAATTATGGAGGGAATGATATGATGGATGAAAAACAAACTCAAGAACAAGCTGAAGAGAAACTGATTGATGATGCCTTCCAAGAATTATTGGACCGTTATCTCGAAAGCCGACATCGCAAAAAGGTAGAAATAATTACCAAAGCTTTTAATTTCGCCCGACAGGCACATAAAGGAGTGCGCCGTCGTTCAGGCGAACCATATATTCTGCACCCTATAGCAGTAGCTCGTATTGCTTGCTGTGAAATCGGATTGGGGTCTACTTCCATCTGCTCTGCTTTACTGCACGATGTGGTGGAAGACACAGACTATACCGTAGAAGATATAGAGAATCTTTTCGGTTCGAAAATAGCACAGATAGTAGATGGTTTGACAAAAATATCAGGAGGTATTTTCGGTGACCGTGCATCTGCTCAAGCGGAAAATTTCAAGAAGTTGCTGCTGACTATGAATAATGATATCCGTGTGATACTCATTAAGATATCCGACCGCTTACATAATATGCGTACGCTCGGTTCCATGCTGCCTAGTAAGCAATATAAGATTGCCGGTGAAACCCTCTATATTTATGCCCCTCTGGCCAATCGACTTGGCTTGAACCGCATCAAAACGGAATTGGAAGACTTGAGCTTCAAATACGAGCATCCAGAAACTTATAATCGCATTCAAGAAAAGCTGAAAGCTACCCAAGCGGAACGTAATCATTTGTTTGCAGAATTTACAGCGCCTATTCGTGAGCAATTGGATAAGATGGGCATCTCTTACCATATTACAGCCCGTGTAAAATCACCTTATTCCATTTGGAACAAGATGCAAGCCAAACACATCACATTCGAAGAAATTTATGACATTTTGGCCGTACGTATCATTTTCACTCCCCATCGCGAAGAAGAAGAATTGAATGACTGCTTCAATATTTATGTTGCCATTTCACGAATATACAAACCGCATCCAGACCGCTTGCGTGACTGGGTAAGTCATCCAAAAGCCAACGGCTATCAAGCATTACACGTTACGTTAATGAGTAATTTGGGACGCTGGATTGAAGTACAAATTCGAAGCGAACGTATGAACGATGTAGCCGAACAGGGATTTGCCGCTCATTGGAAATACAAAGAAGGAGGAGGTAGCGAAGATGAAGGAGAATTGAGCAAATGGCTGCGTACCATCAAAGAAATTTTGGACGATCCTCAACCGGATGCCATTGATTTTTTGGATACCATCAAATTGAACTTGTTTGCTTCTGAAATTTTTGTCTTTACTCCCAAAGGAGAAATCAAGACAATGCCACAAAATTGTACCGCCCTCGACTTTGCCTTCCAAATCCATACGTTTTTAGGAAGTCATTGTATCGGAGCCAAGGTAAACCATAAGCTGGTTCCATTAAGCCACAAACTGAAAAGCGGTGACCAAGTGGAAATTCTGACTTCCAAGTCGCAGAGAGTTCAGCCAGAGTGGATTAATTTCGCCACTACAGCCAAGGCAAAAGCTAAAATTCAAGCTATCTTGAAACGAGAACGCCGAGAGCTCCAGCAAGCAGGAGAAGACATACTGCGTGAGTTCTTGATTGCAGGAGACTTTGAGCCAAACGAACAGAACTTCCAGAAGTTATGCAAGTACCATGAATCTCCTTCACTTGAAGAGTTCTTCTTGGAAATTGGACAGAAACGAATCATTCTAGATAACAACGACTTGAATGAATTGAAAGAGAAACCAACTCCTACAAACTGGAAAAAATATATTGCCTTTGCTTTTGGCGGAAACAAGAACAAACAGGCAGAAAAGAAGGAAGAGGTTACAAAAGAAAAGCCGGCAGCATTAGAAATCGATAAAAAGAAAGTACTGAAGCTGACTCCGGATGCTATTCAGAAGAATTACATCATCGCCGACTGCTGCAAGCCGATTCCAGGAGATGATGTACTGGGCTACATCGACAGCAACAACCGCATCATTATCCATAAACGTCAATGTCCAATTGCTGCACAACTCAAAACGAGTTTTGGCAACCGTCTATTGGCAGTACAATGGGAAATAGGAAAAGCGCTGGACTTCCCAGTCAACGTATATTTGAAAGGTATAGACGGCATCGGTATCTTGAAGAAAGTGACCGAAATCATTTCCTGTCAACTGAATGTGAACATTCACAAACTACATTTGGAATCAAACGACGGAATTTTTGAAGGACGCTTCCAAATCTATGTACATGATGTAGATGATGTAAACTCTATCTGCGAAGAACTGAAAAAGATAGAAAACATCAAACGCGTCACACGTATAGAAAGGTTTGATGATGTAATCGCAACCGACGACTAATTTAAATCAATTGAGATAATCGAGCTCCTTACGCATACTAAGGAGTTCTTTTTTTATTTCATTCAAGCGGTCGATAATATCAGCCGTCTTTACAATACTCTCCTTATTCTGCTTCAAACGCTGCTTGGCCCCTGCCAAAGTCATTCCTTTTTCCTTCACCAAATGATAAATCAGACGAATATTCTCTATATCCTCTTTTCTATATTGACGGATATTACCTCCAGCCTTCTTCGGAGAAATCATGGGAAATTCTTTTTCCCAATACCGAAGCAGCGATTCATTGACTCCAAACAATTGGGCTACTTCACTGATAGAATAATATAATTTTAATTTTTTTTCTTCTGGTTTCAACATACTACTTCTCCTATTGATCAGTCATATACCTTAGCATGGTTAGCTGCCAATTCTACCATACGATCATAGTCCTCGGCATTCAAATCCATGAAATAATAATTAACCGGGTTTACAATTTTTCCTTTCACATGTACTTCATAGTGCAAATGCGGTCCGGTACTCTTTCCTGTACTTCCTACTTCACCGATGATCTCACCTCTCACGACTTTTTGTCCAGTACGAGCTATAATTTTACTCATGTGAGCATATTTGGTAACATAACCGAAACCGTGATCCACAGTTATACAATTACCATACAATCCTTCCCACCCTGCTTTCACAACTTTACCGTTGCCTGTTACATAAATAGGAGTTCCTATATTGGCTGAGAAGTCCATTCCAGAATGAAACTTGACGGTTTTATAAATCGGATCAATACGCAATCCATAACCAGATGCAGTTTTCTTTAAATCATGGTTTGAAACCGGTTGAATGGCAGGAATGCATTTGATCATTTCATCATGCTGTTTGCACAGATCTACCACCTCATCAAACGATTTCGACTGGATATAGACTTGTCGGGCCAGTAAATCCATCTTTCGGGTAGTATTCAAAACTAAATTCGAATTGGCCATTCCCATCAATTCTTCATAACGATTTGTACCGCTATAATTAGCATTCCGAAGCCCTTCATTTACGGGATCCGATTGCATGATTACCCGATACAGATTATCATCACGCTGCTGCAAACGCTGCATGACCGATAAAGCCTCATCCAATCGAGAAGACAGAATCTGATACTGTGCCTGCATCTTTGAATTCTCTATTCGCAAATCTTTTTCTTGAGGAGAACCGAAAACCAGCAATAGGATCAAAAAACTGCCTGCACCAAATCCCATACCGATAAACAGACGAGTCAAAAAGCTCATGACACGCTGACGCACAGTAGGATAGATACGGTCGTAGGTACGAGTTTTCGGATTATAGATATAGTAAACTTTTCGCATTCAATCACTTTTTAAAGAAATAAGCGTCCTTAAAGCAAGTTTTTTCACAAAACTTAATGACAAAAATAATAAAACCAATTATCTTTGCAAATCTATTTTGAGAATATTAACTACAAGATTTATTATATAAAATATGTTGACAGCAAATGAAATCCGCGACTCATTCATAAAATTCTTTGAGTCTAAAGGACATCAGATTGTGCCTTCAGCACCGATGGTCATTAAAGATGACCCTACTCTGATGTTTACAAATGCAGGTATGAACCAGTTTAAAGACATTATATTGGGAAATCATCCTGCGAAATACAAACGTGTCAGCGACTCTCAAAAATGTCTTCGCGTAAGCGGAAAGCATAACGACTTGGAAGAAGTAGGTCATGATACTTACCACCATACCATGTTTGAAATGTTGGGTAACTGGTCGTTCGGAGATTATTTCAAAAAAGAAGCCATTAGCTGGGCTTGGGAATTTCTTGTTGACGTACTGAAAATCGATCCAAAAAATCTTTATGCAACCGTTTTTGAAGGAAGCGCATCTGAAGGCTTGGAACGTGATAATGAAGCAGCTTCTTACTGGGAGAAATTCTTACCAGTTGACCATATCATCAACGGTAATAAACACGACAACTTCTGGGAAATGGGTGATACAGGACCTTGCGGACCTTGTTCTGAAATCCATATCGACCTTCGTTCTGAAGAAGAACGTGCTAAAATCTCTGGTCGTGACCTTGTCAACCACGATCACCCGCAGGTGATTGAGATCTGGAACCTTGTATTTATGCAGTACAACCGTAAGGCTGACGGATCGTTGGAACCACTTCCAGCAAAAGTGATCGATACTGGTATGGGATTCGAACGTTTGTGTATGGCTATGCAGGGAAAAACTTCTAACTATGACACAGACGTATTCCAACCAATCATCAAAGTTATCGGTGATATGGCAGGTACAACTTATGGTAAGGATGAAAAGATCGATATCGCTATGCGCGTAATCGCTGACCATATCCGTACCATCGCATTCTCAATCACTGACGGCCAACTTCCTTCTAACGCAAAAGCTGGTTACGTAATTCGTCGTATCTTGCGTCGCGCCGTTCGTTACGCATACACTTTCTTAGGTCAGAAGCAGGCATTCATGTATCGTCTGGTTCCTGTACTTATTGAAAACATGGGTGGTGCATATCCAGAATTGAAAGCACAGCAGGCTTTGATTGAAAAAGTAATCAAAGAAGAGGAAGAATCATTCTTGCGTACGTTGGAAACAGGTATCCGCTTGTTGGAAAAGACAATGGCTGAAACTAAAGCAGCAGGAAAAACTCAAATCAGCGGTGTTGATGCCTTTACTTTGTACGATACATTCGGCTTCCCATTCGACTTGACAGAATTGATTCTTCGCGAAAACGGCTTGACAGCAGATGTAGAAGGATTCGAAGCTGAAATGGCTAAACAAAAAGCACGTGCTCGTAACGCTGCCGCAGTGGAAACAGGTGACTGGGTTACTTTGAAAGAAGGTGAAACAACTTTCGTAGGTTACGACTATACAGAATATGAGACTAGCATCTTGCGTTACCGCCAGATCAAGCAGAAGAACCAAACTCTTTACCAGATTGTATTGAGCGACACTCCGTTCTATGCAGAAAGTGGTGGTCAGGTAGGTGATACCGGTGTCTTGGTAAATGAATTCGAAACTATTGAAATCATCGACACCAAGAAGGAAAACAATCTTCCTATCCATATCGCCAAGAAGATGCCAGAACACTTGAACTCTCCTATGATGGCTTGTGTAGACCAAGAAAAGCGTGCAGCTTGCGCAGCCAACCACTCTTGTACTCACTTGTTGGATGAAGCTTTACGTCAGGTATTGGGTACACACGTTGAACAGAAAGGTTCATTGGTTACTCCAGGCTCTTTGCGTTTCGACTTCTCTCACTTCCAGAAAGTAACTCCAGAACAGATTCGTGAAGTAGAACATCTGGTTAATGACAAGATCCGTCAGAACATTCCATTGACTGAATACCGCAACTTACCTATCGCTGAAGCAAAAGAATTGGGTGCCATCGCACTCTTCGGTGAAAAATACAGCGACGAAGTACGCGTAGTTCAGTTCGGATCTTCTGTTGAATTCTGTGGGGGTACTCACGTATCAGCAACCGGTAAAATCGGTATGGTAAAAATCATCGCTGAAAGTTCTGTAGCAGCAGGTGTTCGCCGTATTGAAGCAATCACTGGTGCCAAGGTAGAAGAAATGTTAGATACCGTTCAGGATACATTGGCCGAGTTGAAATCGTTGTTCAATAACGCCCCAGACTTGAAGGTCGCTATTACCAAATACATCGAAGAAAATTCTGGCTTGAAGAAACAAGTGGAAGAGTTCATGAAAGAAAAAGAAGCTGAAGTAAAGAACAAATTGATTGAAAATGCCAAAGAAATCAATGGCGTGAAAATCATCAAGGCCGTTCTTCCTATGCCAGCAGATGCGATCAAGAACATTGCTTTCCAATTGAAAGGACAGTTTACAGAAAACTTGTTCGTCGTTATTGGTAGCCACTACGAAAACAAGCCGTTGCTTACCATCACTATGAGTGAAGACCAAGTAAAGGCAGGTTTGAACGCTGGTAAAATCGTTCGTGAAGCCGCTAAATGTATCAAAGGTGGCGGCGGCGGTCAGCCTCATTTTGCACAAGCCGGCGGTAAAGATGTTGACGGTTTGAGTGCAGCTGTTGATAAAGTAATCGAATTGGCAGGTTTCTAATCAGCCGATAAGATTCCAATCATATTAGACGTCCTGTTTCACAAGTTGGAACGGGACGTCTTTCTTGTGCATAAAGAATAAAGGATACAAGAGGGCATTCGTTTTTTTAACACTATAATGCCATCTTCTATACTCCGTTTCCTTTTTGTTCGTACAAAAAAAATGTACACACCCTTTCCGTTGGAATATCCCAATCTATTTTATATTTTTGTAGAAATAATATCGAATAGTATTAAACCTCATAAAACCTATAATTATGGCAAGATTCAAAAGAATTCTTCTGAAGCTCAGCGGCGAAAGCTTGATGGGAGAAAAGAAATACGGTATCGACGAAAAAAGACTCGGCGAATATGCACAGCAAATTAAAGAAATCCACGACATGGGCGTGCAGATTGGTATCGTTATTGGCGGCGGAAACATTTTCCGTGGTTTAAGCGGTGCCAGCAAAGGCTTCGACCGTGTTAAAGGTGACCAAATGGGTATGCTGGCAACAGTTATCAACAGCCTCGGCCTTAGTTCTGCATTGGTAGCAGCAGGCGTAAAAGCACGCGTTCTTACAGCCATTCGCATGGAACCGATCGGTGAATTCTATACCAAATGGAAAGCAATTGAAGCAATGGAAAACGGTGAAATCGTTATCATGTCAGGTGGTACAGGTAACCCATTCTTTACTACTGATACCGGTTCTTCTTTGAGAGGCATTGAAATTGAAGCAGAAGTCATGTTAAAAGGTACTCGCGTGGACGGTATCTATACAGCTGACCCTGAAAAAGATCCTACCGCTACTAAGTTCGATGAAATCACTTACGACGAAGTGTTGGCTCGTGGCTTAAAAGTTATGGACTTGACTGCAACTTGTATGTGTAAGGAGAACAACCTTCCCATCATTGTATTCGACATGGATACTGTAGGCAACTTGAAAAAAGTGCTTTCAGACGAAAATATCGGTACCTTAGTACATCCTTAAGCTGTTGAAAAAAACAATATTCAAAAAGACAGGCCCCTGACAGTCGGATGATTGTCAGAGGCCTGTTTCGATATATTCATTTTAAAGAACAAACCTTCTCACTTCCGCATTCTTCATGTGAGGCACATCATAAAGATGATCAACATCTACTCCTTCAATCTGAGCCTGAATAGAACGATTTACCAAGCCATGAGCCACTACAAGGACTGTCTTTCCTTGGTAGCGCTTTTTAAGGAACTCTAAAAATCGTCCAGACCGTTCAAACATCATTTCCTTACTTTCCGCATCAGCGGGCAAATGCGATGTATCCACAGAAGCTATCTTCAGTCCCGTCCAACTCCCCCAGTCTATTTCACGTAATAACCGCGTCCTTTCCCAAGGAATATTTCGTTCTTGATGCTGCACCCAACTAGTATTTTCATTGGCCTCTCCTTGCAAGGTTAAGCATCCGCCTCCAAATGCCAGATTAACCGTATCCATGACCCGCTGCAAATCACTACTCACCACTGCATCCAACGGCAGCTCATCCAACAAAGGACGCAAAGCAATAGCCTGACGTTTACCCTCTTCGGTAAGCACACCTGGCAAATGCCCCTGAAAAATTCGCTGCAAATTCTCCTCCGTCTGTCCATGACGGACCAAATACATTGTAATCATACACAAAAGAACTATCCGTTTCACACAAAGATACTTAAAACGCCGCGAATAATCGCCTTTGCCTATTGCAAAATACCAAAATATACTTTACTTTTGTTGAATTAAATACATTAGCATAACTTTAAAACTTCGAAATAATGGCAGATTCAAAAACGATTCTCAGCGAAGCTGAAGAGAAAATGGATATGGCAATCATGTACTTGGATGAAGCATTGGCTCACATCCGTGCAGGTAAAGCCGACGTACGCTTATTGGATGGCATCCGTGTTGACTCTTATGGTAGCATGGTTCCTATCAACAACGTAGCAGCCGTAACTACTCCAGATGCACGCAGCATCGCTATTAAGCCATGGGACAAAAGCATGTTCCACCCAATCGAAAAAGCAATTATCGACTCAGCCTTGGGTATCATGCCTGAAAACAACGGCGAAATTATCCGTATCGGTATTCCACCGTTAACAGAAGAACGTCGTAAACAACTTTCAAAACAATGTAAATCTGAATCAGAAACAGCTAAAGTAAGTGTTAGAAATGCACGCCGTGACGCTATCGACGCTTTGAAAAAAGCAGTGAAGGCAGATGGTATGGCTGAAGATGAACAGAAAAACAGCGAAGCTAAATTACAGAAAGTTCATGACAAGTTCATCAAACAGATTGATGACATGTTGATGAACAAAGAAAAAGAAATTATGACCGTATAATAATATACGTTCCGAATATTGTTAGAGGGAAGAAGAAGCTGCACACACGGAACAAGTGGATGCAGATTCTTCTTTCATCTTTTATACTCCAAATCATTTTACTTCAACACTCTTTTAAAGCAATCACTCTTGAACAAAGGTTTAGTTATTAAGAATACAGGCAGTTGGTATTTGGTTAAAACCGACGACGGGAAACTGGTAGAATGCAAAATCAAAGGGAACTTCCGACTGAAAGGCATTCGAAGCACAAACCCTGTGGCGGTAGGTGACCACGTACAGATTGTTATCAATGCTGAAGGTACTGCATTTATTACAGAAATTGAAGATCGGAAAAACTATATCATCCGAAAAGCCTCGAATCTCTCCAAGCAATCACACATCATTGCAGCCAATCTGGATCAATGCATGCTCGTTGTTACGGTAAACTATCCAGAAACATCCACTACATTCATTGACCGTTTTCTTGCTTCTGCAGAAGCATACAGAGTCCCTGTTTCCTTAGTATTCAATAAGACCGACCGTTACTCAGAAGATGAGACCCGTCTGCTCGATGGCCTCATCAACCTTTACACCCATATCGATTATCCATGTTTCAAGGTATCTGCTATCAACCAGATCGGAGTGGACGAAATCGTCAAAGCTTTGTCAGGAAAGGTTACCCTATTCTCCGGACACTCAGGAGTCGGTAAATCGACCCTCATCAATGCCATTCTTCCTGAGCAACATCTTAAAACCGGAGAAATATCTACTGCACACAATAAAGGAATGCACACCACTACTTTCTCAGAAATGTTTGAAGTGGGTGACAAGGGCTACCTCATTGACACTCCGGGTATCAAAGGTTTCGGTACATTCGACATGAAAGATGAAGAAGTTGGTCACTATTTCAAAGAAATCTTTGAATTTTCCGCTAATTGTAAATACGGCAATTGTACCCATCGCCACGAACCGGGATGTGCAGTACGTGAAGCCGTTGAAAAACATTACATCAGTGAATCTCGTTACGCTTCTTACTTGAATATGCTGGAAGACAAGGAAGAAGGGAAATACCGTTCAGCTTTTTAATAGAAATCTATAAAACACCTATTTTATTATGAAAAAATTACTTCTATACGCAACCATGTTTGTCTGTGCATGCAGTTTATCTATTTCATCGGCTGATGCAAAGAAAACGAAAGAACTGACTCCAGAAGAAAAAGGTCTGGCTACTATCAACAAAAGAAGTGCTCAATCATTCGTAGGTTACTTGGCCTGTGATGAATTGGAAGGCCGTGAAGCAGGAAAAAGAGGAGGTAAAATAGCTGGTGCCTACATTGCCTCTGTTCTTTACGAAATGGGACTTGAACCTCTTTTCGACAGCTACTACCAACCATTCGAAGCGCATCAGCAATATATCGTTCAGCGCAAAAAGATGAGAGGATTGAAAGTTGATCCTGATACCATCATGGCATACAAGAACTACGTTCATCAGAAATATGAAATGCGTAACGTATTAGCTAAAATTGAAGGTAAACGTAAAGACGAAATCGTAATTATCGGTACGCACTATGACCACTTGGGTATTGACCCGATGTTGGAAGGCGACCAGATTTACAACGGTGCAGACGACAATGCTTCTGGTGTTTCCGCAGGTCTTCAGATTGCCCGTGCTTTCTTGGCTACAGGCGTTCAACCGGAACGTACCGTTATTTTCGCATTCTGGGACGGTGAAGAAAAAGGTTTGTTGGGTTCTGATCACTTCACTCGTTCATTTGAACATATGGACCAGGTAAAAGGTTACTTGAACTTTGATATGATTGGCCGTAACATGGACGACGATCCTAAAAATGACAAGCATGTAACTTTCTTCTTCACTGAGAGCACTCCAACTTTCGGCGAATGGCTGAAAAAAGATATCGAGAAATACAATTTGGAATTGAACCCATTCTACCGTCCATGGGACAAACCTATCGGTGGTAGCGACAATACCAATTTTGCACTTCGCAACATTCCTATTATGTGGTATCATACAAATGGACACTCTGGTTATCACATGCCAGATGATGAAGTAGACAAAATCAACTGGAACAAAGTGGTTGAAATCACCAAGTCTTCTTTCTTGGGTTTGTGGAAAATGGCAAATGAAGATTTCTAATCGGATTACCTTATCCTAACTGTATAAATAAAGAGACCGTATCTGCTTGAAAAGTCAGATACGGTCTCTTTATTTATTTTATGCTGAACTGACAACGCTTTTCGACCCCAATAACGGCTATAGAACAGAAATAAACAGGTAAAACTAAGAATATTTCATTACCTTTGCAACTTACTAAAAAACAAACCTGCTAAGTTCATGGGATTATTTATTCGAAAAAGCATTGAATCGCTACAAGCAGAAGCCAAAGAATCCGGAGCCTCTTCTTTAAAACGAGTTTTAGGACCTATCAGCTTGGTTGCATTAGGAGTAGGAGTCATTATTGGTGCCGGCCTATTTTCAATTACAGGAACCGTGGCTGCTGAATGTACAGGACCATCTATCACCTTATCATTCATCATCGCAGCTATCGGATGCTGCTTTGCTGGATTGTGCTATGCAGAATTCGCTTCCATGATTCCCGTAGCAGGTAGTGCTTATACCTATTCCTATGCTACGATGGGAGAACTGATAGCCTGGATTATCGGATGGGACCTCGTTCTTGAATATTCCGTTGCAGCAACAACGGTCAGTATCAGCTGGAGCCGCTATCTGGTGGTATTTCTACAAAGTATAGACATCTATATACCTAAGGAACTAAGTGCATGTCCGTGGGACGGAGGAATTGTGAACATTCCGGCCATGGTCATAGTCATACTTCTCAGTTTGATTTTGATGAGAGGTACTCAAAGCAGTTCTATCTTCAACGGATTCATTGTATTCCTGAAAATTTCGGTTATCCTGATCTTCATTGTTTTAGGATGGAAATTCATCCAAACAGAAAATTATGTTCCTTACATTCCTGAAAATACAGGACATCTGGGTGAATTTGGTTTTTCAGGTATTTTAAGAGGAGCCGCCATCGTTTTCTTTGCTTTCTTAGGCTTCGATGCCGTAAGTACAGCTGCTCAAGAGACTAAAAACCCGCAACGGAACATGCCTATCGGCATTCTCGTTTCTCTGTTAGTATGTACCGTCTTTTATATAGGATTTGCACATGTCATGACCGGAGTGGCACACTATACCGAGTACGGAGGGCAAGAAGGTATAGCTCCTGTAGCTGTAGCCATCCAACAAATGGGATATCCAGATGTATCCGGCATCATTCAGCCGGCTTATCCTTGGATGAATAAAGCCATTGTCTTTGCCATCTTATTTGGCTACTGCTCGGTTATCATGGTTACCATGATGGGCCAAAGCCGTGTGTTCTTGAGTATGAGTCATGACGGACTCTTACCTCCTTTCTTCTCGAAAGTCAACCCCAAATACCATACACCGATACACAGCAATTTCCTGTTTATGATTGTAGTCAGTCTGCTCGCTGGATTCGTTCCCGCTCGTTTGGCTGGAGAAATGACCAGTATCGGTACCCTTTTGGCCTTTACTCTGGTTTGTACCGGCATCTTGATTGTACGCAAGACCACGCCTGACATTTCTCGCACTTTCAAGACTCCATTTGTACCAACGGTTCCTATTTTAGGCATCATGACCTGTTTCTGCATGATGTGCTTTCTAGCAGCCGACACTTGGATTCGTTTGGTCGTTTGGATGCTTATCGGACTAGATGTATATGCCTGTTATGGAATCAAGCACAGCAAGTTGGGGAAAGGAGAAGTCCTCCGAAAAGGAGATTATTCACTCAACATTATTGGTATCACCTTATCGGTATTGAGCGTAGTGACAGGCTTGTGGCACCAACAAACCATCGGTTGGAATGAAGACAAAACCTTACTGACCATTTCCTTTATTTTTGCTTTCTCACACTTCAGTTATTACCTGTACCGCATTTGGAGACATGCACACACAAAGGCCTGAAGACTTAAAAGAAGTTATAAATCAGTCTAATACCATAAAAACTGAGATTTAGACTACTGATAATTAGTAAAAAAGCTGTTATTTTACAGCAATTTAGATATTATGGATAAAAATATACTTTTAATTGCCGTCCATGCCGCTTTACAAGCTGGTGCACGGATTATGAACGTTTATACAGATCCGAATTCGGATTTTGAAATAGAGAGAAAAGCCGACAATTCACCGCTGACCATTGCCGACCGCAAAGCACATGAAATCATTGCTGAAACTTTGGCAGCGACTCCTTACCCTGTACTTAGCGAAGAAGGGAAAAAATTTCCATTCGAAAATCGCAAGGACTGGAACGAATTGTGGGTAGTAGACCCCTTAGACGGAACAAAAGAATTCATTAAACGTAATGGTGAATTTACCGTAAACATCGCTTATGTAAAGAATGGAGTACCAGAAGCGGGAGTCATCTATATTCCAGTAAAAAAAGAATTATACCTTGCAGACACCACTTTCGGTGCTTATAAACTGGCGAATATCGACAAGACAGAAGACCATGATACTCTCGATGAATTGATTGCACGTGGTACCCGCCTTCCACATGCTGAGAAAAGAGATGCTTTCGTCATTGTTGCTTCCCGTTCTCATTTAAGTCAAGAAACGGTAGACTTCATAGAAGAGATGAAAAAAGAGCATGAAAAAGTAGAGACATTATCCAGTGGCAGTTCGTTAAAACTTTGTCTCATAGCCGAAGGTAAAGCCGATGTATATCCTCGCTTCGCTCCAACGATGGAATGGGATACTGCTGCAGGTCATGCTATTATTCGTGCTGCAGGAAAGGAAGTTTACCAAGCAGGAAAAACTGAGCCACTGCAATACAACAAAGAAGATTTATTAAATCCTTGGTTCATTGCCAGATAAAGCAATTGATTGGATATGACATTTGAAATTTGCGTCGTACTGATAGCCTTTATAGGTATGATCAGTGCATTGATTATGGACAAGATGCGTCCGGGAATGATTCTGTTCTCGGTCATCGTTGTCTTTCTATGCACTGGCATATTGTCCCCTAAGGAAATGCTCGAAGGTTTCAGCAACAAAGGAATGATAACCGTGGCCATGCTATTTTTGGTCAGCGAAGGAATCCGCCAAAGCGGTGCCCTGACCCAATTAATCAAGCGTCTGCTTCCACAATCAAAGACCACAGTGTTCAAGGCACAATTGCACATGCTTCCAAGCATTGCATTCATCTCTGCATTTTTGAATAATACACCTGTGGTAGTAATCTTTGCTCCTATCATCAAACGATGGGCTAATTATGTGAAACTTCCAGCTACGTATTTTCTAATTCCTCTATCGTATGTTACCATATTAGGTGGCATCTGTACGCTGATTGGAACTTCTACCAACCTGGTAGTACATAGTATGATGCAGGAAGCCGGCATGAAAGGATTCAGCATGTTCGAATTGGGGAAAGTAGGCATATTCATTGCCTTAGCCGGTATCATTTACCTGTTCATTTTCTCCAAACAACTCCTGCCTTCAGACCGTCCCGACTTGTCTCCAGACGATGAAGACGACAAGAATTCTTCGCTTCATTTAGTAGAGGCAGTGATTGGTGCCCGCTTTCCGGGTATCAACCGAAAAGTCAGTGACTTCGACTTCCGCCGCCACTACGGTGCCGAAGTGAAGGAACTGCGTAGAAATGGTTACACTTATACCAATCTTTCCAATCTCCGTTTCCGAGAGAACGATACATTGGTACTGCATGCCGACGACAGCTTCATCCAAACATGGGGGGACTCTTCAGTCTTTATCATGCTGGCCAATGGGAAAGACTACGAACCAGCAGGGAAAAAGAAACGCTGGCTTGCCTTGGTCCTACTCTTGATTATGATTATCGGAGCCACCGTCGGTGAACTTCCGGCAGTACAAGACAAATTACCGGAAGGCATGAAATTAGATATGTTCTTTTTCGTTTCCATCATCACGGTCATCATGGCGTGGACGAAGATATTTCCTCCCAGGAAGTATACCAAATACATCTCTTGGGACGTGTTGATTACCATCGCCTGTGCCTTCGGCATCAGCAAAGCTATGGACAACTCTGGGGTTGCTGATTTATTGGCAAGCTATATCATCGGACTAAGCCATAGCTATGGACCTTATGTTCTGTTGGCGGTCATGTTTATCATTACCAATATCTTCACAGAACTGATTACGAACAATGCCGCGGCTGCTTTGTCGTTTCCACTGGCCTTGTCAATTTCCGACCAGTTGGGCGTCAATCCAATGCCTTTCTTTGTCGTTATCTGCATGGCTGCTTCAGCCAGTTTCTGTACTCCCATCGGATATCAAACCAACCTGATTGTGCAAGGTATCGGAAACTATAAGTTCACTGATTTTGTCAGAATAGGTTTGCCACTAAATATTATGGCATTCCTGATTTCAGTATTCGTCATACCGCAAATCTGGCCTTTTTAAATAAAAAAAATAGAACAATACATAAAGCAAGAATGAAAGAAGAAAACAGAATTTACCCGATATTCGACAAGATGTTGTCGCGTAAAGACAAAGAAAGCCTGCTGAACCAGCGCAGTGTCATGATTTGGTTCACCGGCTTAAGCGGATCGGGAAAAAGCACCATCGCTATCGCACTGGAACGTGAGCTTCAAAAGCGGGGTCTGCTTTGTCAGATTTTAGATGGTGACAATATCCGTAGCGGAATCAACAACAATCTAGGATTTTCAGCTGAAGACAGAAAAGAAAACATTCGCCGAATAGCTGAAGTAGGCAAATTATTCGTACACACTGGCATCATTACCATTGCTGCCTTTATCAGTCCGAATGAAGAATTGCGTGAAATGGCTTCTGATATAATCGGAAAAGATGATTTCATGGAAATCTACGTCAGCACCCCGTTGGAAGAATGCGAAAGACGCGATGTGAAAGGTCTGTATGCAAGAGCCCGTAAAGGAGAAATCAAGAATTTTACTGGCATCTCTGCCCCTTTTGAGGCTCCCAAGAATCCGACCATTTCATTAGACACTTCAAAACTAAGTTTGGAAGAATCAATCAACAAACTCTTAGAAATTATATTACCCAGAATTAAGTTCAATAATTAACATATTAAACCAGAAAAGGAGTAAACAAATTATGAACGAAGAATACAACTTAAGCCACTTGAAGGAACTCGAAGCTGAGTCTATCCACATCATTCGTGAAGTGGCTGCTGAATTCGAGAACCCGGTTATGCTGTACAGTATCGGTAAGGACTCATCCGTTATGGTCCGATTGGCTGAAAAAGCATTTGCACCAGGCAAAGTTCCGTTTCCATTGATGCACATCGACTCAAAATGGAAATTCAAAGAAATGATTGAATTCCGTGACAAATACGCAAAAGAACACGGATGGAATCTGATAGTAGAAAGTAACATGGAAGCTTTCAAGGCTGGTGTAGGCCCATTCACACACGGCAGTAAAGTACACACCGACTTGATGAAGACCCAAGCCTTATTAAACGCACTCGACAAATATAAATTTGATGCTGCTTTTGGTGGAGCACGTCGTGATGAAGAAAAATCACGTGCAAAGGAACGTATCTACTCTTTCCGTAACGAATTCCACCAGTGGGACCCGAAAAACCAGCGTCCAGAATTATGGGACATCTATAATGCACGCATCCGTAAGGGAGAAAGCATCCGTGTATTCCCTTTGAGCAACTGGACAGAATTAGATATCTGGCAATACATCCGTTTGGAGAATATTCCTATCGTTCCTTTATATTTTGCAAAAGAGCGTCCGGTTGTGAATATTGACGGTCAGCTTATCATGCCCGATGACGACCGCCTTCCAAAAAACCTGAAAGATAAAATCGAGATGAAAAAAATCCGCTTCCGTACCTTAGGATGCTGGCCTTTGACCGGTGCCATCGAAAGTGAAGCAGATACCATCGAAAAGATTGTAGAGGAAATGATGACTACCACCAAGAGTGAACGTACGACTCGTGTAATCGACTTCGATCAGGAAGCTAGTATGGAACAGAAGAAACGTGAAGGATATTTTTAAATTCAACTTTAGCATTTTCAAACATGGAATTAGATAAAAACAAATCAGGAAATCCTATGGAAGGCGAAGCTCGTGGAAACATGTCTATCGAAGAATTCCTCGATAAGGATGAAAAGAAAGACCTACTCCGCTTCCTTACAGCCGGTTCAGTAGATGATGGTAAATCAACATTAATCGGCCGCCTGCTTTTTGACAGCAAGAAACTTTATGAAGATCAGTTGGACGCATTGGAACGCGACAGCAAACGTATGGGTAATGCCGGTGAACACATTGACTATGCCCTGCTTTTGGATGGTCTGAAAGCTGAACGTGAACAGGGTATTACCATCGACGTTGCTTACCGCTATTTTTCTACTAATAACCGTAAGTTCATTATCGCGGACACTCCGGGACACGAACAATATACTCGTAATATGATTACAGGCGGCTCTACGGCTAATCTGGCCATCATCTTGGTGGATGCCCGTACCGGTGTTATCACTCAGACCCGCCGTCACAGCTACTTGGTTTCTCTATTGGGTATCAAACATGTTATCTTGGCTGTAAACAAGATGGACTTGGTAGACTTCTCTAAAGAAGTGTTCGATAAAATTGTAAGCAACTACCATGCTTTCATCGACCCATTGAATATCCCTGACGTACAATGCATCCCTCTGTCGGCTCTTGATGGAGACAACGTGGTAGAGAAATCAGACCGCACTCCATGGTATCACGGCACTTCATTGTTAGAATACCTTGAAACCGTAAAAATTGATAATGACCACAACTTGAAGGATTTCCGTTATCCAGTTCAATATGTACTTCGTCCGAACCTTGACTTCCGTGGCTTCTGTGGTAAGGTCTCTTCAGGAGTCATCCGTAAAGGCGACCGCGTAGTAGCCCTTCCATCCATGAAGGAATCACGCGTGAAGAGCATTGTGACCTACGATGGAGAGCTGGACTATGCCTTCCCTCCAATGTCTGTGACTTTGACTTTGGAAGATGAAATCGATGTTTCCCGTGGTGATATGCTGGTTCATCCAGACCATCTTCCTATGATTGGCAGAAACTTCGAAGCGATGTTGGTATGGATGGATGAAGAAAAAATGGATCTGGAAAAATCTTTCTTCCTTAAACAAACAACCAACACCAGCCGTACTCGTATCGACCATATCGATTACAAGGTAGATATCAACACCATGGAACACTTGAGTGTGGAAAACGGACGTCTGCAGAAAGAAGATGTACCAATGCAGTTAAATCAAATTGCACACGTAGTACTTACCTCTTCTAAAGAATTGTTCTTCGACCCTTACACTGAAAACAAGGCAACAGGTGCATTCATCTTGATTGACCCTATTACCAATAATACCAGTGCTGTAGGTATGATTATCAATCGTATGGAAGATAAGGACATGCACAATGTAGCAGCAAATCCTATACTCGATTTACCGAAATTAGGCATCGCTCCTGAACACTACGAAGCAATAGAATTGGCAGTGCAAGAATTGTCACGCCAAGGTATTGGTATCGATATCAAAAAGTAAAAAGGTTCTGTCGGCATGAGAACCAACTCCTGCCGACAATCCTTTCGTTTCTCGAATCACATTAAAACTCCGTTCCATCCATGTCCGACTTGTAAAAGTACCGTACAAGGTAGAACATTAAATACTAACTATTTATTATGGGATTACTCGAATTCAGCAAACTTCCTATCAACACTTTGGTAGGTGCCGATTGGAAAACCTTCAAGGAGGTAACAGCCAACCGTACCATCGATCCTGACTATAAAGGCAAATATCGTCTTACTAAAGCTGTATGCAGATTGCTATCTACCATGAAGCCATTGCAAGACAGACGCTACGAAAAGCTCTTGGCCAACAAGCCTTTGGAACATGATCCGGTGTTCATCTTAGGACACTGGCGCAGCGGTACGACCTTTATGCATAACGTATTCTCATGCGACAAACATTTCGGATACAATACGACTTATCAAACTGTATTTCCTCATTTGATGATGTTCGGACAGCCTTTCTTCAAGAAAAACATGAGCTGGCTGATGCCTGACAAGCGTCCGACAGACAACATGGAACTGGCTGTAGACCTTCCTCAGGAAGAAGAGTTCGCTCTTACTAACATGATGCCATTCACCTATTACAACTTTTGGTTCCTTCCTCAATACATGCAGGAATACGCTGACAAGTATTTGTTGTTTGATGACATCAGTGAAGCAGAACTGAAAGTGTTTGAAGAGACTTTCACCAAATTAATCAAGATTTCTCTGTGGAACACTCACGGCACTCAGTTCTTGAGCAAGAACCCACCGCATACAGGTCGTGTAAAGGAACTCGTAAAAATGTTCCCGAATGCCAAGTTCATTTACTTGATGCGTAATCCATATACTGTATTCGAATCAACTCGCAGCTTCTTCACCAACACTATACAACCGTTGAAAATGCAAGATATCAGCAACGAACAGCTGCAAGAAAAGATCTTGTCTATCTATGCTAAGTTGTACCATAAGTATGAGACCGACAAACACTTCATTCCTGAAGGCAACTTAGTAGAAGTAAAATTCGAGGATTATGAAAAGAATGCATTTGATATGACCCAAGAAATCTATCAGAAGCTTTCTATCCCAGGATTTGAAGAAGCCCGTGCAGACATTGAAGCGTATGTCAACAAGAAGAAAGGATACAAGAAGAACAAATACCAGTACAAACCAGAAACCATAGAATTGGTTGAAAAGAACTGGTCATTTGCCCTCGACCAGTGGGGATATAAACTCTAATAAAGACCTTTATTTTCAATATACAAGAAGTCCTGTCGTTCCCAAAAGGAATCTGACAGGACTTCTTGTATCTATGTATTCGGTGAAACGGACATTCTATATAAAACTTGAATGAGACATTGGCCTTACCGATTTTTCTTGGCTCACCCCCTTAACGACAGATGGCTGATTCCAATGCTCACCTATTAAGGCAAACTGCTTGAAATCAGCCATCGTCCGTTATATCAAAAAGAGTTATGTTCTCAAGTCTATCTCAAGATGACTTGAAATGCATACTCTTCCTTTTAATGAATCAAGGTATTCGTTCCATCCACGACTTTACCGTTGGCAAATACACAACGAACATTCAAGTCTCTATCAAGAACAACAATATCCGCATCCTTGCCCTTGCTCAAAGAACCCTTACGGTCGTCAATCTTCAACAGACGAGCCGGAGTTTCTGATGCCATACGTACAGCATCTTCCAATGGAATACCAGCCTTCTTAACCACATTTTGAACCAATTTGTCCATAGTAGCCAAACTACCGGCCAAAGAAGAACGATCAGCCAGCTTACATACGCCATCCTCTACAACGAAACGTTCATCCTTAATTTCATACGGACAATCCGTATATTTAACCGCACTGGTTACCAAAGCTGTCTTTTCTACTCCTTTCAACTTATAAACCAGTTTCAAGATAGTAGCTGGCAAATGATGACCATCGGCAATCACTTCTACGGACATACCGTCAGTCAGGTAAACACTTTCCACTGTGCCTTCATACTTGTACTCACGACGTTTGTGGAAACCCGGCATCGCATTATAAAAATTGGCAGCATGTGTAAATCCTGCAGCATACGCAGCCTTGATTTCTTCATATTCAGCCTCTGTATGGCTCAAGGCGGTCAATATACCTCTTTTTGAGGTATAATCAGCAAAACCCAATGCTCCAGGAAGCTCTGGACTTATATCCCAACGCTTGATGCAATCTGTACTTTCCAACAAAGGAACATATTCTTCCACATCAGGATCTTTCAATACATCCTTCCAATGAGCATCCGCCATTCTTGGATTCAGATACGGACCTTCGAGATGCAAGCCCTGAATAATTGAACTTTTCGGCATCATTTTTTCACATACAGACACCGCCTTATAAATATTCTCAAAAGTAGAAGAATAGATAGTAGGAAGAATGGAAGTTGCACCATGTTTCAAGTGTTCATTGGTTACAATCTCAAATGCTTCTTCTGAAGCTTCCGTATATTCACGACCAAACGCACCATAGACATGCATGGCTACATATCCAGGAACTATTGTCATTCCTTTTACATCAATAACAGTGGCACCGATGACAGCCAAGTCACTATTGTTAACTTCAAGAATTTTTCCATCACTGATTAGAACTGAGCCATCCTTCAACCATCCTTGTGGGGTAAGAATCTTACCATTTATCAATTGAGTCAACATATCTTTTTGTTTTTGCCGGTTAATTAAAATAATTTATTGGTACCTTCTACCAATTCACCCATTGACCATACGGCACGAACATTCAAGTCGTTGTCCAATGCGATGATATCGGCATCCTTACCTTTTTCCAATGAACCCTTACGGTCATAAATACCCATGATACGAGAAGGAGTTTCAGAACACATACGAATGGTATCTTCCAAAGGAATTTCAGCCTTCTGAGTCATTGTGCGAATCAAGCGGTCCATAGTAGCAATACTACCAGCCAAAGCAGAACGGTCAGCCAACTTACATACGCCATCTTCGATGATAACACGTGGGTCAAATGCTTCCTGACTATCGCTCGCAGCACAAGCCAAAGCATCGGTAATCAAAGCTGTCTTTTCTACACCCTTGATCTTATAAACCAAACGAAGAATTGTAGGAGGCACATGGATACCATCAGCAACTACTTCTACAGTCATGTCATCCATCAAGTAGATACTTTCTACTGTTCCTTCATACTTGTATTCACGACGTTTGTGGAAGCCCGGCATCGCATTATAGAAGTGAGTGGCATGTTTGAAGCCAGCATAATAACCTGTATAAATATCTTCATATTCAGCCTGAGTGTGACCTGCTGAAGCCAATACACCTTTTGAAGTAATGTATTTAGCAAACTGCATAGCACCTGGAAGTTCTGGAGCTGCATCCCAACGTTTAATACAATTTGTTTCTTCCAACAATGGAATGTATTCTTCTGGATCAGGATTCTTAATATTTTCAGGCATCTGACCACCTGCCATCTTCAAGTTGAAATAGTGACCTTCCAAGTGAAGACCCATGATTGGGCTGTTAGGTTCAGCCATCAACTTTTCAGTAGTAGCTACAGCAGCACGAATCATTGGCATTGTAGAAGAAGACAATGTCGGGAATATACTGGTAGTACCATGTTGCATGTGAGCTTTAGCAGCTGCACGGAAAGCATCTTCTGAACCTTCCATAAAATCACGTCCGCCACCACCATGACAGTGAATTTCTACACCACCCGGCACGATGTACATACCTTTTGCGTCAATCAACTTGGCACCTACAACAGCTAAATCACAGTTAGTAACTTCTAAGATTTTATTGTCTCTGATGAGAACAGACCCGTCTTTTAACCAACCCTGAGGAGTTAAAATACGTGCGTTGATAATTTGGGTTAACATGATAAATAGTTGTTTAATTATTTCTTTATGTATGCAAAGTTACTCAATAATACCACAAAATATACTTTAAAGTCCCTTTTTTTCACCCCATTTAGTTTAGTATTTTTACGGATTCACAGACAGCTTGAAGCCTGAAAAGAGCTATTCTACTCATTTCCTTACTATAAATTTTAAACAGGTAGGTTTAGACATTGCTATCTTATGGCCTGTATTGGTCAGAAATCCCGCCTCCTTGTCTCGACGAAACACTTGCACTGCATCAGAATCTCTACAAACCAGCAACAAGAAACTACCATCGGGAGAAATCACGAAATTACGTGGATGCACTTCGGTATACTGATATCCGATTTGTTCCAACATTCCGTTCTCCTGATTTACCTTGAATATGGCAATGCCATCACCCTGCAACTGATTGGATGCATAAAGGAATTTACCATCAGGCGACAAATGGATGTCAGCACTTCCTCGGGCATTCAAAGTATCAGCTTGAATCGTTTGAACGATTTTTGCATTTTTCCCCGTATACTCCAAGACTATCACCTCACCTGACAATTCTGTAATCAGATACCCGAAACGTTTATTAGGCGAAAAGCAGATATGGCGAGGACCACTGCCTGAGGGTAAAAAGAAGTCATGTGAAATATCCTCATTCAGAAAAGGAGCCGACTTGTCCTTGTTTTGCCGATTGATAGAAAACATATGAATACAATCTGTTCCCAAGTCAACTGACAACATATATTTACGGTCGGGCGTGAATCCGATGCAATGCAAATGGGATTTTTCCTGCCGTTCTTTATCTATTCCATTGCCAACAAAATCAATGACTTTGGGTGGTAGCAACTCACCATTCACGCCAAGGCGAAAAATTGAGATATTTGAACCATGATAATTGGCAGTCAACACGAAGTCACCATCTGGGCTTATCACAATATAGCAAGGTGCAGTTCCACGAGTAGGAACAGTATTGATCAAAGAAATTTTTTGAGAAGAATAATCCACTTCTAAAACACTGGCTGAGGAATCTGTGATTTCATTTTCTCCTACCACATACACCCGGCGGCCATCATCCGTTGGAACCAGATAAGAAGGATTGTTTATTCCCATATAACCAGTTACATAACGTTCTTTTCCTTTTGCCGCATCAAAAGCAAATAACTTAATACCTTCTTCACGTGAAGAAGCATAACTTCCTACCAATAAAAATAAAGAATCCGCTTCTACAAGTTCCATGTTGCTCTCCCGTTTATTATTTCCACTGCATGCATAGAATAAAATATTCAAGAGCAAGACAGCCATTATTTTCCACATAATAAGATTTTTCTTTTTTATAAATTAGCTTTGTAAAAATACATAAAAAACGCCAAGCTTTTGCATATTTCAAATAAAAAGTGTATCTTTGTTTTCCATTATGATAAAATCATCTGGGGTTGTTTGGTTTTGACAGCGAGAGATGTGGTATGTAAGCATGCAGTGCGTCAGTGATTTGCACTATAATCTCAGTTACTA
>RCNI01000270.1_pt1 | contig 33825 bp, 31 predicted proteins | sample 2041151 | NCBI WGS metagenome assembly RCNI01 (sample SAMN09708214, study PRJNA481090) | feces metagenome | isolation source: feces | place: Antarctica: Albino Rookery
CTACACCGCCCCCATAGAGAGGATACGGAAACTTTCAATAACCGATCTGTATTAATCAAAAAAGGATCCCCCATACAGTCAGGACGCCGAACAGAAATCCGACATACACCTGAAGAGGATTGTGTTTGCCCAAATAAAGCCGACTGGCAGCAAGCAAACCAGCCAACAACATGACAAATATAAAGCTTCCCCGCATATCCCCTGGATATTTCATGCCCAATACAAGCAAAAAACCGCACAAACCGCCCACAGACGTCATGTGCATACTCATTTTCCACCTCAGGGTCACTACGGAAAAGACAGACAATAAAATAATCAAAACCAGATAAAGCTGCTGTACAATATGCGTATAAGCGACATATCCCAACAACCAGAAACCTAAAAATGCAGCGGCGACAGTCACCAATATCGGATAGACCCGTTCCTGCTTGTCTTCCAGATGGAAGTCGCTTATCAAATGGAAACGCTTGAATAACGGCAAACCGAGCATCGGCAACAAAAGCAATACAAAAAATGTTACCATATAGCAATAGAACTGTGTCGCTCCGGGAATCAAAGCAAACATAGAACCTCTACCGAACAGAAAAAAAAGAGCATACATCGGCATCAAAAAAGGATGCAAAATATAAGTTAAGGTCTTTGCTATAGTCTTCATCATCAGAATTTATATTTCTCTTCTCAAACGTGCCACCGGAATATCAAGCATCTGACGGTATTTGGCAATTGTACGACGCGCTATCTGATACCCTTTCGTCTCCATCAATGCCACCAATTCGTCATCGGTCAACGGCTTTTTCTTATCTTCACCATCCACCAATCCCTTCAGTGCATTCTTCAACTCGCTTGTACTTACTTCCTCTCCACTCATCGTCTGCATACTACCGGAAAAGAAATCCTTCAAGGCATATATCCCGAACCATGTCTGTATGTACTTGGAATTCGACACACGCGAAATCGTAGAGACATCCAAGCCAGTTATATCGGCAATATCTTTCAGAATCATCGGTCTCAGCATATTATCGTCACCTGTCAGAAAAAACTGCTTCTGAAACTGGACTATGGCGGTCATTGTCAGCATCAAGGTGTTGTTGCGTTGCTGTACCGCATCGATAAATGACTTTGCCGAATTCAGTTTATACTTTACAAAAGAAACGACATCTTTCTTGTTCTTGTCGCTTTCCCCCTTCTGATACTGCTCGAGCATATTAAGGTACGACTTGTTGATTTTCAATTCCGGAATATCACCGGAATTCAAACTCAGCTGCAACTCTCCATCAACCAAATCCAACGTAAAATCAGGAATAATCTTTTCAGCCTCAGTCCCTAAAGACATACCGGCCAAAGTACCCCCCGGTTTCGGATTCAAACGCAAGATCTCATCGCAAGCCAATTTCAAATCTGCATCGTCAATACGCAATTTACGGGCAATCTTTTCATAATGCTTCCTCGAGAACTCGTCAAAACATTCTGTCAGGATCTGCCGGGCATTCTGCAAGACCTTGCTGTCCGGAGCGTCCAACAGACGGTGATTTATCTGCAACAACAGACATTCCCTCAAATCCCTGGCTCCCACGCCGGCAGGCTCAAATTCCTGTATCAACCGCAACAGACGCTGCAACTGCTCCTCCGAAACCTCAATCCCCGCTCCAAAAGCCAGGTCATCTACAATATTTTCAATATCCCTACGCAAATACCCGTCATCGTCAATATTCCCGATGATATATTCCGCCACTTTCTGATCAAACTCAGACAACGGCCTTGTTCCCAATTGATTCAGCAGGCTTTCACGGAAAGAAGAGGCCTGTGAAAATACAAATTCCCTATTGTCATCATCAGGAGAAGCATTAGAGGCAGACAGACGATAATCAGGAATATCGTCGTCGTCCCCCATATAGTCCTCTAAAGAAAAGTCATCTTCATGCGAAGAATAATCTTCGTTTTCAGCATCCTCAAACTCATTGTTTTCATCTTCCACATGCCCATCTGCCAAAGAGTCTTCGTTCGCTTCCGTCTCCACCTTGTTTTCCACCTCTTCAAGCAAAGGATTTTGTTCCAACTCCTCCTTGATTCGCTGCTCTAACTGATAAGTCGGCAATTCCAACAATTTTATCAATTGTATCTGAAGAGGGTTGATCTTTAATCCTAATTTCTGTTGTAAACTCTGTTTTAGCATATCTGCACAGAAGATTTTACGTTTAAGTATTTTTTATAATCAGTATCCCTGCTTAAAACTCCGCATTTTTTGGAGTACGCGGGAAAGGAATCACATCACGGATATTGCCCATACCGGTGACAAAAAGCAGCAAACGCTCAAATCCCAGACCGAATCCGCTATGTACAGCAGAACCGAAACGACGGGTGTCAAGGTAATACTGCATGCTTTCAACCGGAATGCCGACCTCGTTCATGCGGACAAGCAGTTTATCCAGATTTTCCTCACGCTGGGAACCTCCGATAATCTCTCCGATCTGCGGGAACAGCACATCCATGGCAGCAACAGTCTTGCCGTCCGGATTCTGTTTCATGTAGAACGCTTTGATTTCTTTCGGATATCCTGTTAAAATGACAGGTTTCTTGAAATGTTTCTCTACCAGGTAACGTTCGTGCTCACTCTGCAGGTCTACGCCCCAGCCTTCCACCGGATATTGGAATTTACCGGTCTTGTTTGGCTTGCAGTTCTTCAGGATTTCAACGGCATCGGTATAAGTCACCCGTTCAAAATCATGGGTCAATACAAAATTCAACTTCTCGATCAACTCCATTGAACGGTCCTCGGCTTTCTTGTTCTTCTCTTCATCCTGCAGACGCGCACTCAAGAATTTCAAATCATCCATACAATTGTCAAGCGCATAACGAATCAGGTATTTCAGGAAATCCTCAGCCAGATCCATGTTATCATTCAAATCATAGAATGCAGCTTCCGGCTCTATCATCCAGAACTCCGAAAGATGTCTGGTTGTATTTGAATTTTCAGCCCGGAAAGTCGGTCCGAAGGTATAGATCTTACCCAAAGCCATAGCTCCCAATTCTCCCTCCAATTGTCCGCTCACCGTCAGATTGGTTGCCTTACCGAAAAAGTCCTGCTTGAAATCAACCTGTCCGTCTTCCGTCAACGGAGGATTCTTTGCATCCAATGTGGTAACACGGAACATCTCTCCGGCCCCTTCACAATCCGAAGCTGTAATCAGCGGAGTGTGCAGATAGAAGAACCCCTTCTGGTTAAAATATTGATGAATGGCAAATGCCATGGCATGACGGATACGAAATACAGCACCGAAAGTGTTAGTACGGAAACGCAAATGAGCTACATCACGCAAAAACTCCAGACTGTGTTTCTTAGGCTGAATCGGATATTTGTCAGGGTCTGCTTCTCCCAGAACCTCCAACACAGAGGCTTGAATTTCCCGACTCTGTCCGCTTCCGGCACTCTCCACCAACAATCCTTTCACGTGGATTGCGGCACCGGTAGTCACTTTTTTCATCAGCTCTTCCGGGAAATTATTCATATCCACAACAATCTGTATATTATTTATCGTAGAACCATCATTCAAGGTGACAAAATTCACCTGTTTATTACCTCTTTTGGTTCTTACCCAACCGCAGATTTCTACTTCCTTGCCGCAATCATCCGATTGCAACAATTCTTTGATTGACAATTTTGTTGTGTCCATCTCTTTAATTTTTCTCGTTTGATCTTTTAACTATTTTTCCGTTACGCATTTCACACGGAATTGCAAAGATAAGTAATTCGCACTGAAAAAACTATATACTTTCCAATTTAAACGAACAAATCACTGCAAATGCCGTCGGAAAGCAACCAACCGCGCTCCGTAAGGCGCATTCGCCCTCCCTCTTCCAGCATCAAGCCACGCTCCACATACCCCCCGAACTTACGGGAAACCTCCCCCCACCACCCGGGAAAAGCGGCAGCCAGACACCCGGTATCGATTCCCCACATGGTGCGGAAATTCGTCATCAGGTATTCATTGAACCGATCCCTGTCATCTATTTCCTCTTTATCAAATAATAAAACACCTTCACCTAAACCATCAATATACCTTTTCAGATGAGAAATGTTCCATTGTCTGGAGACACCGTCATAAGAATGTGCCGCAGCCCCCAAGCCCAAATAAGGAACCTGCTGCCAATAGGACGTATTGTGACGGGAATACTTAAAGTCTCTTGCAAAGTTAGATATCTCATAATGTTCATAACCAATATTTTTCAAAAAATCAGACATCATCAGATACTGCTCTGCCAGCAAATCGTTATCTTGCGGAGAGAACTTCCCCCGTTCGGACAATTTCTCAAATACAGTATTGGAATCAATACTTAATATATAAACTGATATATGACTAATATCCAATGTTTTCACCATTTCAAGTTCACGAAGCAAATCATCCGGAGTACTTCCCGGAAGACCGATTATCAAATCGATTCCCACATTGTCGAATCCACTCCGGTGCGCCTTGTCAATCGCCTCCAATGCCTGCCGGGCCGAATGAGTCCTGTTGACCCGCTTCAAGACTGTGTCATCAAACGACTGTACACCTATCGTCAGACGATTGACACCCAAACGACGGAACGCCCGCAACTTCGACTCGTCCGCATCCTCCGGATTCATCTCCAAAGAGCATTCCCGAAGAGCGGACAAATCCCAATACCTGTCCATTCCGGCCATAATCCCCGCCAATTCCCCCTCTTCCAGACAAGAAGGCGTCCCACCGCCAAAATACAGAGTAGACACCGGCCCTTCCGGAAGATACTCCTTCCGGAGCTCCATCTCCCGGCACAACGCCTTTATATACGCCTCCTTCAATTGCAGCGAAGCGACTGAATAGAAGCCGCAATAAAAACATTTGCTCCTACAAAACGGGATATGTACATAGATACCTGCCATGCCGCAAATTTACACCAAAACAAACACACTCACCCAACCTTCCCAAAAATTCATCACAATCTTCGCTCAAATACAGGTCAAATATATACAAAGCTTATCTTTGATATATCTTTGTGATATCTTTGATATAAGTTTGACATATCAGAGAAAGGGCCATACAACGGACACAGACAGGAGAAAACCGGAAAAAACAGAGCCACGGGGCACAAGAAAGAGCAATAAAAAGAAGGAAGTGTTTGATAATAAATAAACTTTCATTATCTTTGCACCTCATTTTGAAGTGGTCTACACTTTAAACTGCAAGGCTGAACCTTAGCCATTTACCTTGCAGGCACATTTTTCGGTCAAGGATTTTCTAGTCTGCCCGACTACCGCGTTTTTCCGGAACCGATTAATTGCAAGTGCTTTCCATTCCAAAAAACAAACAGATGTTTAATTTAAAAAATTAAAAAAAGTGGATCAAGTAAGTTACAAAACGACTTATGTCAACAAAGCCACAGCACAGAAAGAGTGGGTTTTGATTGACGCAGAGAATCAGGTTTTGGGACGTCTTGCTGCTAAAGTTGCGAAACTTTTAAGAGGCAAGTACAAACCATCCTACACTCCGTTTGAAGATTGTGGCGACAACGTCATCATCATCAACGTAGAAAAAATCGCATTAACAGGTAACAAGTTAAGCGACAAAGTTTATACCCGTCACACCGGATATCCCGGTGGTCAGCGCCACACATCTCCGGAAGCTCTGTTGAAAAGCCATCCGGAAAGAGTAATCCAGCACGCTGTACGCGGTATGCTTCCTAAAAACCGTCTGGGAAGAGCAGTATTGAAAAACCTTCACCTGTATGCAGGCACTGAACACAAACACGAAGCTCAGCAGCCGAAGGTAATTGATTTAAACTCTTTAAAATAACAGATCATGGAAGTAATTAACGCTATCGGAAGAAGAAAAGCAGCAGTAGCTCGCGTTTACGTAAGTGAGGGAAAAGGAAATATCACAATCAACAAACGTTCATTGGAAGAATATTTTACTTTACCGACACTCCAGTACATTGTAAAACAACCTCTCGAACTGTTAGGTGTAGCAGGTCAGTATGACATCAAGGTAAATCTTGACGGCGGCGGTTTCAAAGGACAGGCAGAAGCACTGCGTCTTGGAATTGCACGCGCACTGGTTGTAATCAATGCAGAAGACAAAGCAAAATTAAGAGCCGCAGGTTTCATGACTCGCGATCCTCGTGAAGTTGAACGTAAGAAACCCGGTCAGCCAAAAGCACGTAAGAGATTCCAGTTCTCTAAACGTTAATCTCAGTTTAGTATCTAAATTGACAGGACTTCTCATCGAGAGCTACCTGGCAATTGCGAAAATTAAGAAAGTAAACTTTAAACAAAAGACAAATGTCAAATTTCGACGAATTATTGAATGCAGGTTGTCACTTTGGACACCTTACCCGTAAATGGAATCCTAAAATGGCTCCGTATATCTTTATGGAGCGTAATGATATCCACATTATAGACCTGAACAAGACAGCAATCATGCTTGACAAAGCCTCAATGGCTCTGAAACAGATTGCAAAATCAGGCCGCAAAATTCTGTTTGTTGCAACAAAGAAACAGGCTAAGGACATTGTTGCTGAAAAAATCGCTAACATCAATATGCCTTACGTGACCGAAAGATGGCCGGGAGGTATGTTGACCAACTTCCCCACTATCCGCAAGGCAGTGAAGAAGATGACCACCATCGACAAGATGGAGAAAGACGGTACTTTTGACCACCTTTCAAAACGTGAGAAACTTCAGATTTCCCGTCAACGTGCAAAATTGGACAAGAACCTTGGCAGTATCGCTGATCTGACCCGCCTGCCGGCAGCTCTTTTTGTTGTAGACGTAATGAAAGAATACATCGCAGTAAAAGAAGCCCGCAGCTTAGGTATCCCAGTATTTGCAATGGTTGACACCAACTCAGACCCAAGCGGCATTGACTTTGTAATCCCGTGTAACGACGATGCTTCTACTTCTATCAGCCTGATCATTGACAACGTAGCAAACGCAATCAAAGAAGGTCTGACTGAACGTAAAGCAGAAAAAGACAAAGAAAATGCTGAGAAAAAACCGGTAGCAAAGAAAAACGAGAAGGTTGCCGGAGCTGAAGCAGAAGAAGTTGCAGAAGAAGTTGCAACTGAAGAATAATGTTGAACTTTTAATGCTCTATTAATTATGGAAATAAAAGCAGCTGACGTAATGAAGTTGCGCCATGCAACTAACGCAGGTATGATGGACTGTAAAAAAGCCCTTCAGGAAGCTGAAGGAGATTTCGACAAAGCAGTTGACATCATCCGCAAAAGAGGTTTGATCGTTGCCAGCAAACGTGCTGACCGCGAAGCTAAAGAAGGTTGTGTCCTGGCTCGTGCCGAAGGCAAAAAAGGAGTTATGGTCAGCCTGAATTGCGAAACCGACTTCGTTGCCAAGAATGAGAACTTCATTAACTTCACCAACCAGATCCTTGACTGCGCATTCGAAAATATGCCTGCAGACAAAGAGGCTTTATTGGCTTTGACTATCAACGGACGTTCAATAGCAGACCAAATTTCAGAACAGACCGGTGTTATCGGAGAAAAACTGGAATTGGCTTATTATGGCAAAATCGAGGCTGAAGCAACTATCGCTTACATCCACCCGGGAAACAAATTGGCTACTGTTGTTGGTTTCAACAAAGAGGCTGATACACAGGTGAAGAAAGACGTTGCTATGCAAGCTGCCGCTATGGCTCCTATTGCTATAGACAAGACAGATGTTCCACAGAACATTATTGAGCACGAATTACAGATCGGACGCGACAAAGCACGTGAAGAGGGAAAACCCGAAAACATGCTGGATAAAATCGCTGAAGGCCGTCTGAATAAATTCTATCAGGAAGCTACCCTGTTGAACCAGGCATTCATCAAAGATGCAAAACAGAGTGTAAAAGCTTATCTGACAACTGTAGACAAAGATCTGACAGCAACAGGATTTATCCGCTTTACTTTGAACGACTAATCAAAAAGTCTTCTACAATAAAAGCACTTCCTTCCGGAAGTGCTTTTTTTATCCATAAAACCAGGCCGGGGCCATTGCACATAAATCCTTCAGGATATTTGTTTTATTAAATCTTTCGACCTACTTTCGTTGCGATATATCACACTATATTCAATATTATACTATAAATGAAACTCTCAAGCATTCTTCTGGTCTTTCTTTGTTTTGTTCCCTTACTGATTTTCAGGGATTTCACTCCAAACAACGAACTGAAATATTTAAGCATAGCCGATGAAGCATTACGGGACGGACATTTTTTCGCCTTCTGGAATCACGGAACCCCATATGCAGACAAGCCACCCTTGTATCTGTGGATCATCATGCTGGGGAAATGGCTTTTCGGCACACACTGCATGTTCTTTCTGGGAGTATTCTCACTCATTCCAGCACTGGTGACACTGTATATCATGGACAAATGGGTCGCCCCTTTCATAAACATACGCTACCGGAACAGCATCTTATTGATGATGATGACCTCCGGTCTCTTCGTAGGCTCGGCCATCGTATTACGGATGGACATGCTGATGTGTATGTTCATCGTATTAGCCCTATACACTTTCTACAGGCTCTATACGGGGGAAAACAACAAATATGACACATTCCTGCTGCCGGTCTACATTTTCCTTGCCGTATTCACGAAAGGACCGGTGGGATTCCTTGTGCCCATTATCAGCATTCCGGTCTTCCTTTGGTGGCAAGGCAAACTCCGCACATTCGGCCACTATTTAGGCTGGAAACAGTGGGGCATATTATTGGGGCTATGCATATTATGGTTCTGCAGCGTCTACATCGAAGGCGGCAAGTCCTACCTGAACAACCTGCTATTCAACCAGACGGTCAACCGTGCCGTTGACGCCTTCCACCACAAGGCACCATTCTGGTATTATCTGAAGACCATCTGGTATTCTCTGGCCCCCTGGATTCTGCTCTATCTCACAGCGATATTCATCGGAATACGCAAGAAACTGATAAACAATACTATCAAGAAATTTTTCCTGGTCATTATCACGACAACTTTTGTAGCCCTGTCCATATTCAGCGGCAAACTGGACATCTATATGCTGCCCATCTTTCCGTTCATAGGCTATCTGGCTGCCCTATTGCTGCCGTCGTTACCGGAGCGCTGGCTACGCGTCATGATTGCCATCCCTGCCGCCATATTGGCACTGGCATTACCCGGATATTTCGTAGCAACCTATTTTACGGAGCTTCCGCTCAAACCGGCAGTTCCCATTATCGCTACTCTTATCCTGACAAGCAGCGCAGTCTGTTCGCTCCATTTTCTGCACCGCAAGCGGCTGCTTCCCGCTGCCAACAGCCTTGCGGCCGGGCTGCTACTCACCATCTTCACAAGTTCGTTCACCATCCCAGCCTTAAATCCTACTATCGGATTCAAGGCCATGGCTGCCAAAGCGGAAGCCATCGCACATGAAAGAGGCCTCGGCGAATATTATTGCTTCCCTTTCAGAAGCGCTGAAAACATGGACGCATATTTAGGACAACCGGTCTACCCGATCAGCATTGAAGAGATCCAATCGCGCAGCGGCAAGGAAGATTTTCTCCTGTTTGTATGTGACAAGGAGAGAAAACGCAACCCCCGACTATACGAACTGACCAAGCAGACCGAAGCATATCCTTATGGAGGCTATTGGATTTTTGTTTTTTCATCAAACCACAAATAAATGATATATGTTATTGGTTTTCTGGCCCAAGTCTGTTTTTCCGGACGTCTGCTATTTCAATGGATCATGTCAGAGAGAGCGAAACAGGTCGTTTCCCCCTCCATTTTCTGGCTGTTAAGTCTGTTAGGATCCTATCTGCTGTTCTTTTACGGCTGGCTACGCAGCGATTTTGCCATCATTCTCGGACAGTTGATTTCATACTACATCTACATATGGAATCTGGACATAAAAAACGAATGGAAAAAGATTCCCCGTCCGATACGCTATCTGCTGATCGCCACACCTTTCATGGCAATAGGCTATATGCTCAACGAACTACAGGAATTTATCAGCGAATTCTTCTACAACGAAAACATTCCTCTCTGGCTGCTGGTGTGGGGCTCTATGGGACAAATCATATTCACCCTGCGTTTCGTATACCAATGGATATATTCCAGAAAGAGACAGGAATCCCTCCTTCCATTGGGTTTCTGGGCCATCAGCCTGACAGGCTCCTGCATCATCGTAAGCTATGCACTGGTGAGACACGACCCGGTCCTTATTCTCGGACAATCAACGGGTCTCATCGTCTATATCCGCAATATCTGGATTATGAAAATGCATAAAAAGGACAATGCCTGAATCTAATCCAGGTTATTGTCGCTTATTTTATAGTTGATATACCGTTTTTTCATCCACCGGTAAGCAAAGCAATCCTTGAAGGGCCCCACCAAACGATTAAAAAGGTGGTATTTTGATTTTCCTGCAACGCGCGGGAAGTGGCGTACGGGAACCTGAAAGACCCGTCCGTTCTGCAATTGAATCAAAGCAGGCAGGAAACGGTGCATTCCGGTAAAAAACGGAATACGTTTTGCATAATCCGTGTGAAGGATTTTCAACGGGCAGCCGGTATCCTCCACCCCGTCATGCGTCATCATACGACGGAATCCATTGGCAATCCGTGACGAAAGATTCTTGACAATGCTATCCTTCCGGCCGGTACGTATTCCCATTACCAGTTCATAATCATCCGTATGCTTCAGCAACAGGGAAAAATCCTCAGGCGTTGTCTGCAAATCCGCATCAATATATCCCACCAAATCCGAATAGCAGTAATCTATGCCGGCTTTCATGGCAGCACTCAATCCTCCATTGCGCTCACATTCTATAAAAAAGAAGTCGGTCTGCCGGCTGCATATCTCCTTCATCATGCGCCCACTGTCATCTGTGGAGCCATCATTTACAAAAAGAATACAGGTCTTCACGGGAGACTGCTCCTTGAAATCTTTCAATACTGTCTCCAGACGGGACATATTCCCCTCTTCATTATAAACGGGAACAACAATGGTAAATTTATAGGTCGCTGTTTTATTTTCCATGCTACTATCAGATTGGTTTTCCGTAAAAAATACGCCTTCACAAAATTAAGGCGCAAGTTACAAAGAATAATAGAAACACGGCCCCTTATATTATACAAAATAACACCCCCGATGACAATTCATGCACATTTCCCGCAATACCATAGGGATATCAGACATATTTCCATCCTTGAGACACATCGGTAGCAGGATAGCAATTAACAGGTTACACCGGAGAACCTCCCGCACAGGGAAGCGGAGCGGGAATGCTTATTAAAGGGCCAATACTATTTTTTTAGAGCATTCTTCTAAATTATCGGACAAAATTAGTTAGCTTTGTTCTAATTTTACAGCATTGTAGTTGTTTTTGTTTACACTATTAAAAGTCAATAAAACGATGAAATACAAAAGAGTACTGCTCAAACTGAGCGGAGAGTCGCTTATGGGCGAACAGAAATACGGTATTGATGTGAAGCGTGTAGAAAGCTATGCCCGCCAAATTAAAGAAATCGTAGAGATGGGGGTACAAGTGGGTATTGTTATCGGAGGCGGCAACATCTTTCGCGGATTAAGCGGCACAAACAAAGGTTTCGACCGTGTAAAAGGCGACAGTATGGGTATGCTGGCAACTGTCATCAACAGTCTGGCTTTAAGTTCTGCACTGGACAACGAAAACTGCAAGAACAAAGTGTTGACAGCCATCCGCATGGAACCTATCGGCGAATTCTACTCGAAAGCGAAGGCAGTCGAATATCTGGAGAACGGATATGTCACCATCTTCAGCGCAGGGACAGGCAACCCTTATTTCACGACCGATACAGGCAGCAGCTTACGTGCCATTGAAATCGAAGCCGATACCATGCTGAAAGGTACCCGCGTTGACGGCATTTACACAGCCGACCCTGAAAAGGATCCCCACGCCATCAAGTTTGACGAAATCACATACGACGAAATATACAACAAAGGACTGAAAGTCATGGATCTGACAGCCACCACCATGTGCAAGGAGAACCATCTTCCCATCGTTGTGTTCAACATGGACAAAGAGGGCAACCTGAAAAAGGTGATGAATGGAGAGAAAATAGGTACAGTCGTTTATTAAATTAGGGAAAGGTTGAATCAGAGCCATGAGTATCCTGGATACCATAAATACACCTGACGATTTAAAGAAAGTGCCAGAAGAATCACTGGAACAACTGTGCGGGGAAGTTCGGCAGAAAATCATAGATGACTGCGCAGAAAATCCCGGACATCTGGGTTCCAGCCTGGGTACGGTCGAACTGACCGTAGCACTTCATTACGTCTTCAATACACCCTATGACAATCTGGTATGGGATGTCGGGCATCAGTCATATGCCCATAAAATACTGACCGGACGTAAGGAAGCATTTAAAAACAAAAGACTTTACGGGGGTATCAGCGGTTTCCCCCGCCGGGAAGAGAGTGAATACGATTCTTTCGGGACGGGACACTCCTCCACCTCCATTTCCGCAGCCCTGGGAATGGCCATCGCCGCAAAACTGAACGGAGAAGAGGAACGTCAGAATATCGCCGTCATCGGGGATGGCTCCATGACCGGAGGGATGGCTTTCGAGGCCTTGAACAATGCCGGAGTGTACAACTCCAACCTATTGGTCATCCTGAATGACAACAATATGGCCATTGACCCCAATGTGGGAGGACTGAACGAATATCTACTCGACATCACCACTTCGAAGACCTACAACAAGGTGAAAAAAGATGTATGGAATGTATTGGGAAAACTCAACCGCATCAGTCCGGGCATGAGAAGTTTTATCCAGAATATCGACAACAGCATCAAGTCAATGCTTCTCAAGAGGAGCAACCTGTTTGAGGCAATGGGACTACGCTATTTCGGTCCTGTAGACGGCCATGATGTCGAGCATCTGGTAAAGGTATTGGAAGATTTAAAGCACATCAAAGGCCCGAAGGTGTTGCATTGCATCACAGTCAAGGGAAAAGGCTTCAAAGAGGCAGAGAATAACCAGACAATCTGGCATGCCCCGGGCAAATTCAACAAGGAGACGGGAGAACGCATCAAGGAGTCCAACACCGATATCCCGGCCAAATTTCAAGACGTATTCGGCCATACGATTCTGGAACTTGCCAAAAGCAATCCTAAAATCATCGGCATCACCCCGGCCATGCCGACAGGCTGTTCGATGAATATCATGATGCATGAAATGCCGGAAAGATGTTTTGACGTGGGGATTGCCGAACAACACGCAGTGACCTTTTCCGCGGGTTTGGCCACCCAAGGGTTTGTCCCTTTCTGCAACATCTACTCTTCTTTCATGCAGCGCGCATACGACCAGGTGATACACGACGTGGCCCTACAAAAACTGAATGTGATATTCTGCCTGGACAGAGGAGGACTGGTAGGTTCGGACGGAGCCACCCACCACGGAGCATTCGACCTTGCCTATTTCAGATGCATCCCCAACATGACCATCGCGGCCCCTCTAAACGAAGAGGAGTTACGCAACATGATGTACACGGCCCAGCTTCCCGACAAAGGACCTTTTTCCATCCGCTACCCACGCGGCCGCGGCTCCATGCTTGACTGGCACACGCCTTTCAAAGAAGTGGAGATAGGGAAAGGCCGCTGCCTGACTCCGGGCAAAGAGATTGCCGTTATTTCCATCGGAGCCATCGGAATGGAAGCCCAGAAAGCCATGAAACTTATGCCGGAAATTTCTATAGCACAATATGACATGCGTTTTTTAAAGCCTCTGGACGAAGAACTGTTGCACGAGATATGCAGCCATTTCTCAAAAATCATCACATTGGAAGACGGCACCATAAATGGCGGCTTAGGCAGTGCAGTGTCGGAATTTATCGTTGCCCACCACTACAATGTGCATTTGGTCAAATTGGGTATTCCGGACAAATTTATCGAGCACGGCACCCAACAGCAACTGTACGCAGAATGCGGCTTCGATGCAGCAAGCATTGCCAAGCAAATCAGCCTCTTGAAAGAGGAACTTAAAGAAGCGTCGCTATGAATGTCAATATATCGTTACCGGATCCAGAAGCCTGCTGTAAAAAATTGAAACATGTCTTCACCACCTTGACGGACGAAGAGGTGCAAAGCCTTATAACGTCGGACACTATCCGCTTCCATAAAAAAGGCAAACACATATATGAGGAAGGCAACCGTATCAAAGGCTGTTATTTTGTATACAGCGGCATTGTCAAGATCTATCAGACGGGGCATGAAGGCAAGGAACAAATCATCAAATTTGACCAGGAAGGAGATATTTTCGGATTCCGTTCCGTAATACGCCACGAACCGGCCTGCAGCTCGATAGAAGCGATGTCGGATACCATCGTATGCTATATTCCGGACATCGTATTGCACCACCTGATCAAGAGCAATCCCGGTTTTGCATACGACATGGTCCAAATAGCATGCAAGGAATTGGGCGACTCAAACCGCTATATCCGGGATATTGCCCAAAAATCAGTCAGAGAACGCCTGGCCGAGATACTGCTTCTGCTGGCCGGAGATTTCGGCATAGAGCCAGACGGAACCTTAAAGCTCAACATTACACGTGAAGACCTGAGCAATTTTGTCGGCACAGCGACAGAGACCGTCATCCGCCTGTTGTCTGACTATAAGACAGAAGGCCTTGTAGATTCAAAGGGAAGAAAAATCAAATTATTGGACATTGAAAAGTTGAAAACGATTGCAGGTTTGTAATTTTTTCGTACATTGAGGGCACAAAACCAACAGGAAACCTTCAAAACGATACGAATATGTTACAAATCTCCGACAAAGGGAAAACGGTCCCGGCCTCCCCCATACGCAAGCTAGTCCCCTACGCCAACTGGGCAAAAGAGAGGGGCATCAGAGTATTCCACCTGAATATCGGACAACCGGACATCGCAACACCTGAAATTGCGCTTGAAGTAGTAAAACGTCTACAGATTTCCGTCATCGAATATACCGATTCCGCAGGCAATCACACCCTCCGTTCGAAACTGGCCAGCTATTACCAAAAACTGGGCATATCCATCAATGAAGAGAACATCCTGATCACGACAGGAGGTTCCGAAGCCATTCTCTTCGCTTTCATGAGCACTTTAAACGAAGGCGATGAAATCATCATTCCGGAACCGTTCTATGCAAATTACGCCGCATTTGCCGTCATGGCCGGCGCCAAAATAAAGACAGTGACCTCCACCATACAAAACAACTTTGCACTTCCACCCATTGAGGAAATTGAAAAACTCATCACTCCACGCACCAAAGGAGTTGTCATCATCAATCCCAACAATCCGACAGGCTATCTCTATACCCAAGAGGAGCTGAATGCATTGGGCGACATGGTGAAAAGACACAACCTATACCTCTATTCGGACGAAGTGTACAGACGCTATTGCTACGACGGCCACAGACATTTCTCCGTCATGAATCTGAAGGGCATTGAAGAGAACACAATACTCTTCGACTCCATGTCCAAGAGATACAGCGAATGCGGCATCCGGGTAGGCGCACTTATCAGCCGCAATAAAGAAATCATAAAAACAGCCCTTAAATTCGGCATGGCACGTCTCTGTCCGCCAGCTTTGGGACAGATAGCCGCCGAAGCCTCACTTGAAACTTCGGACGAATATTTCCACAATGTCTATGAAGAATACATCCGCCGAAGAGACTTTATGGTGGAAGCCCTGAACAAAATGCCGGGGGTCGTATGCCCCAAACCTCAAGGAGCCTTCTACTCCATAGTCAAACTTCCGGTGGACGATTCCGAAAAATTCGCCCGTTGGCTATTGGAAGAATTTGATTACAACAGACAAACGGTGATGTTGGCACCCGCCAGCGGATTTTATCATACCCCAGGCTTGGGCAAAAATGAGGTGCGCATAGCATACGTACTAAAAATCAGCGATTTGCAAAAAGCGATGGAGGTATTGGCAGTTGCGCTAAAAACCTATCCGGGGAGGACAGAATAAACTAAAATTAAAAGTCAAAGCCTAAAAACAACTATCTTTTCGCATGATTTGACAGCTTTTAGGCTTTAGCTTCTCGGCTTTTCGCTTTTTTATTATCTTTGTACCCGAAAACGGGCGGATTTTCCGTCCAGTATCTAATTTAAAATATTACTATGACATCGGATTCTGAATTTGACAGTATCAGACCTTATTGTGGCAGTGAAATAAAAACAGCTGCCATGCGTCTCTCACAATCTTCTGATTTTTTGGTGTTGTTTTCACGACTGCTAAAAATAGACCAGAACCTTGTGGTAAAATGTCTTCAACAGATTTCTACAAGAGACCAGTTCCAAGTGAATTTCTTCGGTCCTGCCATCCAGTCATTGATAAAGATGACGACAGATGGAGTTACTGTCGAAGGTCTCGAACTGGTAGACAAAGACACCTCCTACACTTTCATGTCTAACCATCGGGACATTATTTTGGATTCTGCCATACTTAATGTTTTGTTACGCGGACACGAGGCTAAATACACCCGTCCTGCCATCGGAAGCAACCTTTTGATTAATGATTGGATAACAGATTTCGTAAAACTGAACTCCTGCTTTGTTATCGAGCGCGATATCACAGTCCGGGAGATGTTAACCAGTTCTTCCATCCGTTCCAAATATATCAGAGAAACAATCAACGAAAACCAGGATTCCATCTGGATTGCCGAAAAAGAAGGACGTACCAAAAATGGAGACGACCATGCACAACAGGCACTGCTGAAAATGCTCAAGATGAGCGGTATGCCTAACTTTGCATCCAACTTTAAAGAATTGCGTATCATGCCATTGGCCATCTCATACGAATGGGAGCCTTGTGATGCCCTGAAAACACAGGAACTATATACCCGCACTGTCGGAGAATATATAAAAACTCCGGAAGATGACATGAACAGCATGCTTACAGGATTAAGCAGCTACAAAGGACGCGTGCATTTCCACATCGACAAACTGACAGATGACGAATTGGATAATTTGAACAAACTTCCGTCCAACGGCGACAGAATAGAAGCTCTTGCCGCCATCATCGACGAAAAAATCCACCGTAACTTCAAATTATGGCCCAACAATTACATCGCCTATGATTTGCTGCACTCGGTCAACAAATTCTCCGCATACTATACACACGAGGAGAAGGAGAAGTTCATCCAGGTCATGACACAAAAGATAGACAAACTGGAAGGCAATATTTCCATGCTGAACAACATATATCTGGAAATATACGCCAACCCTGTCAAAAACAGTCTGAAACTATAAACGCAAAATATGAAAATCATCCGATTATTAATCATGCTGACAGCGTTTCTCATCATGGTTTCAAGCGCCCTGATACTTTTTGCACCAACAGACCACAAGACTCCGGTATACATCAATATCGCAGCGATGGTATGTCTGGTAGCCGTTATCACACTCTTGAATTTTCATAAACAAAAAGAGAACAGAGGATAATGTATAGAGTAAAACGCACGATTTATGTAGACAATCAAACGATTGACGTTTGGTTCGGATTGGTGAGCAAGACCAAAAACGGGAAAAACGGGAAATATACAGTCTATATGCTGACTGACGATCCCAACAAACCCCTCAATCATGCAGAGCCGATACTCAGCAACATCACTTCCAAGGAGACAGCCATCAAGCGAGCGATAGAATACGCCAAGGATTTGTTTCACAATTTATTAGAAAACAAGAAATTATAACTACATATAAGATCGATAAAGTATGGAAAGAAAAGTCAGAGTAAGATTTGCTCCCAGTCCAACAGGAGCATTACATTTGGGAGGTGTAAGAACAGCCCTCTTCAATTACCTGTTTGCCCGCCATCACGGAGGCGATTTCCTTTTAAGAATAGAAGACACGGACCAGACAAGATATGTGCCTGGAGCAGAAGAATATATCATAGAATCGTTAAAATGGTGCGGACTAACCGTTGACGAAGGTGTCGGCGTCGGCGGAGAATACGGTCCCTACCGCCAAAGCGAACGCAAGGAGCTATACAGACAATATGCCATACAGCTGGTAGAATCAGGCAATGCCTATTATTCATTCGACACAGCAGAAGAACTGGACGCCCTGCGAAAAGAATGCGAAAGCAAAGGCGAGACCTTCATGTACAATGCCAAGAGCAGAGGTTCATTGAAAAATTCACTGAATCTGTCCAAAGAAGAGGTACAGAAACTGCTGGATGAAAATATCCACTATGTAATACGCTTTAAAATGCCCGAAAACGAGGATTTAAAGCTCCATGACATCATCCGCGGTGAAGTACACTTCAACAGCTCACTGCTGGACGATAAGGTACTGTACAAATCGGACGGCATGCCTACCTATCATCTTGCCAATATCGTGGATGACCATCTGATGAAAATCAGCCATGTCATCCGTGGCGAAGAATGGCTGCCCTCACTCCCACTTCATGTCCTGCTTTACAGAGCATTCGGATGGGAAGATACAATGCCTGAATTTGCCCACCTGCCCTTGATTCTGAAACCGGTAGGAAACGGCAAATTAAGCAAGCGTGACGGTAATAAAATGGGATTCCCTGTATTCCCGATGGAATTTACAGACCCTGCCACAGGAGAAAAATGGCACGGATATAAAGAAGACGGCTATTTCCCAGAAGCATTCATCAATATGCTGGCCCTATTAGGGTGGAATCCAGGTACAGAACAAGAAATCTTCACCTTGGAAGAGTTATGCCAACAGTTCTCTTTGGACCGGGTTAAAAAGTCAGGAGCCAAATTCGATCCCGAAAAGACAAAATGGTTCAATCACAAATACCTGGTTGCAAAATCAGACGCAGAATTGGCAGAATTGGTACGTCCATATCTGGAAGCCGAAGGATTGGCATTTGACAAAGCAAAGGTGGAACATATCTGCGCCTTGATGAAAGAACGCTACAATTTTGTCGCTGACCTTTATGAAGATTGCAAATTCTTCTTTATGGCACCTACAGAATTCAACGAAAAGGACACCAAAAAATATTGGAAAGAAGATACTCCTGCACTCATGAGCGAATTGCTGGATATCTTGAAGTCCATCGATGACTATTCATTTGCCAATACCGAAAAAATCGTTTCTGCATGGATTACCGAAAAACAACTAGGCTTCGGTAAGGTCATGAACCCTTTCCGTGTAGCAATTATCGGAGCTGCCAAAGGCCCGCATATGTTTGATGTCATAGAAATCATCGGCAAAGAGGAGACGATACGCCGTATGGAAAAAGCATTGAAAGCCATGCAAAGCAAATAAAACAACATCTTCCATAAAAAAATAAAGGGTAGCCTGACGGTTAACCCTTTATTTATTATCCTTCCCCTAAGGAAAGCATATCGCTAAATATAGCGATTTCAAATATCAGAAATCATCCCCATAACGTGCTTCTATCTCATCGAATACCTGCCACAACACCTCCAGTGAAGGAGCCTGCAGCATACGGATACGCAAATCCCGGAAATGAGGCAACCCTTTGAACATTGCCGCCATATGGCGACGCATGTGCAACAATCCTCCCACCTCTCCTATCCATTCCACAGATAGCGTAATCTGCTCTTTTATCACCTCTATCTGTTCATGCACAGAAAGATCCGGCAACAACTCCCCGGTCTGAAAATAATGCTTGATCTGCTTGAAAATCCAAGGACGTCCTATAGTAGCCCGGCCTATCATCACTCCATCCACTCCATAACGGTCAAATACCTCCTTCGCACGTTGGGGAGAATCAATATCTCCATTACCCAAAATCGGAATTTTTATACGAGGATTATTTTTCACCCGCCCGATAGGTTCCCAATCCGCCTCTCCGGTGTACATCTGAGAGCGTGTACGCCCATGTATAGCCAATGCCTGTATACCCACATCCTGCAAGCGCTCGGCAATGTCTTCAATGATGATATTCTCACAATCCCAACCTAAACGTGTCTTTGCCGTTACCGGTATTTTCACAGCCTCCACAACACTTTTGGCCATCTCTACCATCAGAGGTATATCCCTCAACAAGCCGGCACCGGCACCCTTCTGTGCCACCCGCTTCACCGGACAGCCAAAATTGATATCAATAAAATCAGGCTTTACCTGCTCCACTATCCTGGCAGCCTCCACCATCGAATCAATGAAACGGCCATAAATCTGAATAGTAACCGGACGCTCACTCTCGTCTATTGTCAACTTTTTGACCGATTTGTTCACCGAACGCACCAGAGCATCGGCTGAAACAAATTCAGAATAAAGCCAATCAGCACCATACTTTTTACAAAACTTCCGGAACGGAGGATTTGTCACGTCTTCCATCGGCGCCAATATCAAAGGACGCTCTCCCACTTCTACGCCTGCGATTTTCATAAAAAATTAATTCAGATAATTTAAACTCCAATATTCGTCTCTTTAGCACAAATGCCTTAAATTTACGGCAAAAATAGATAAAAATGCTGATATTGAAAATTCTCCTCATCGCTTTAAGCCTCTTCGTAACCGACGGGAAATGGGTGCGCGTCAATACATCCGAACAGATATCATTTTTATTCCCTAACACTCCGCAAAAGCTACAACAAAAGATAAACGGAATTCCATCAACCATTTACCAGACAAAAGACCTTGTCTGCGTTGCAGGTATCGTATGTTCCGACTTATCCGTCAAAAAAATCAAAATGACAAAAGAAGTCGCCCAAGCACTTTACGAAGAACTTAAAGCCGGAACATTAAGCATTGAAACGGCTATACTAAAAAATGAAATTACCGTACCCTATGACAATATGCTTATCAAGGAAATAGAATACTCCGTCATCAAGGACAAACACGAGATGACCTATTTCAAGCGATTCATCTTCAGAAATGACTTTATCTATCAAATCTCAATAGGCGGACAGAACCGCTACACGGAAACCCTTCTGAAACAGCGTGAGATATTCTTCAATTCCATTACCTTTGAGACTGAAAAAGAAGAAAAGGACGACAAACCAAACAACTGAAATCATTAAAAACACAAAACATAGAGAGACATGAAATCTATTTTATCATTATTATGCCTTTTACTTGCATTATCGGGATTTTCCCAAAACCAACAGAAAAGTTCAAAAAACAAACGACAAACCATTGACAAGACATATTCCCCGGACTCTAACAAAGACTTGGCAAGTCAAAAAAATGCAGATACCACAGGGACCAAGAATGCCCTCAGCGTTGCGGAATTATTTGTCATCGGCAAACAGACATATCAGGAAAACTATACCCCCTTCAAGGGACACTCACGCGGTTTTCATGTAGGTTTCATGAATTTCGCCAATCTTCCGGATGAATATGACGCCATCAAACTCAAAGGTGCCGGTTCATTCACATTCCAATTCAATATCTTCAACCACAATATCGGACTCAACAAACGCAACAACATCGGCCTTATCACCGGATTAGGCCTCGAATACCAGCGTTTCAGATTTAAAAGTCCCGACTACACCATCTCCAAGACAGAGGGTACGACGACAATTATAGCGGCCAAAGACAGATATAACGATATTGAAAAAGTAAAACGCAACAGCTTCAAGAATCTTTACCTGACCATTCCGTTGATGCTTGAAGTCCAATTCCCCAGTTCCAAACATATCGGTAAAAGAATGTATGCCTCCGCAGGATTTATGGGAGGAATAAGAATGCATTCAAAAACCAAAATCGTCTATGACAACCAAGACAACGACAAAAAGAAAGGGAAAGACAAGGGCGATTTCAATACAGTTCCGTTCAAAGTCGACGCAATTGCACGTATCGGCTACAACAATCTCAGCCTATGGGGAGGATATACTATCACCAACCTGTTCAAAGACAAGAATCTGACCAATCTGAATGTCTATACCATCGGCTTCGGTATCAACATTTAAAATAAAAAAGGGCGTACCTGCTGCAATATCACTCACCAGGACGCCCTTTTTCCATTTCCTGCATAATATTGGTCTGCCTGTCAATGGACGCCTGGTGAATCGCCTTGAATATTTTCTCCAAGAACTCGGCGTCCAGGCCTTTTTTATCTCCATAAGCAAATACTTTCTCCAATATTTTCTCCCAACGTCCAGCCTGCAATATCGTGATATTGTTCTGTTTCTTATACTTGCCTATTTCATCTGATATTTTCATACGCAGAGCCAGCAAATCCAACAGTTCCCCATCAATGACATCAATACGGGCGCGCAATTCATCTATGCTTTCACGGTATTCAATATTTTCAGAATGTGCATCACGTATCACCAGATTCTCCAACATCTTCACGACATTCTCGGGTGTCAGTTGTTGTGCGGCATCACTCAATGCCATCTCCGGACAAATATGCGATTCTATCATCAAACCATCGAAGCCCAAATCCATGGCCTGCTGTGCTATTTCCCTGACATACTCACGTTTTCCGGCGATATGACTCGGATCGCAAAGCATCAGCATATCAGGATAACGCCTCCTGATTTCAATAGGCAACTGCCATTGCGGAACATTCCTGTATTTATGTTTCCCATAAGCTGAAAAACCCCGATGGACAACCCCCAACTTCTTCAGACCGGCCATATTCAACCGTTCAAGAGCCCCAATCCAAAGATCGACATCCGGATTCACCGGATTTTTCACCAATACCGTCACATCCGTACCCCTCAATGCATCCGCTATTTCCTGCATGGCAAAAGGATTGGCAGAGGTCCTTGCCCCTATCCACAACATATCCATCCCCGCTTTCAGCGCTTCATGCACATGATGGATATTAGCGACCTCTGTGGATATTTTCATTCCCAATTCCCTACGCACCCGCAACAACCAAGGCAACCCCTCCTCACCCACTCCCTCAAAACAATTGGGGCGTGTACGCGGCTTCCAAAGTCCTGCACGCAACACATTTATCCCTCCACATTTCAAATCGTAAGCAGTTCTGAACACCTGCTCTTCACTCTCAGCGCTACACGGACCTGCAACAATAAACGGACGTCTTGTATTTTTAAACAGACCCCATTCTTCAACTTTCTGCAACTCCAGTTTCATATTCCTGTCTTCTTTCAATTTCAACTTGCATAGTTAGAATAAATTTCCGAAATAGGTGTATCTTTGCACATATAATTTTCAAATGAACAACATGTCTGATTCTAAAACGCTATTTTTATTAGATGCGTATGCTTTGATATATCGCTCGTACTATGCTTTTGTAAACAACCCCCGCATTACGACCACAGGAATCAATACTTCCGCCACTTTCGGATTTTCCAATTTCCTACTGGAATTGCTGGAACTGGAGCAACCGACTCATATTGCCGTTATCTTTGATCCGGACGGCCCTACATTCAGGCACAAGATGTTCGAAGCCTACAAGGCCCAACGGCCCCCTATGCCCGAAGATCTGAAGAAATCCGTCCCCTATATCAAACGAATCATCCAAGGCATGGGAATCTCCTGCATTGACGTGCCGGGATACGAAGCCGACGATGTCATCGGAACCTTGGCAAAAAAAGCAGAAAAAGAGGGATATACAGTATACATGATCACGCCAGACAAAGACTATGCACAGCTGGTAAGCGAAAAAGTGTTCATGTATAAGCCGGGACGTTCAGGCAATAAATCCGAAGTATGGGGAATACCGGAAGTGCTTGACCATTTTGGCATCGAGCGAGTGGATCAGGTAATCGATATACTTGGATTAATGGGCGACACAGCCGACAATGTGCCGGGATGTGCGGGCATCGGTCCCAAAAGTGCATCTTCACTGGTATACAAATTCGGGGATATCGACGGCATATATGACCATATCAATGAATTAAAAGGGAAACAGAAGGAGAATCTGCTAGCCTGCCAGAGCACCGTGCAACTCTCACGCACTTTAGTCACCATCTGTACCGAGGTCCCCACAGATATCACTGCCGACAATCTGGAAAAACGACATATCCAACCAGAAATACTGGAACCGATATTCAAAGAACTGGAACTTTTCTCCCTGACCCGAAGAGTATTGAATACAGAACAACAAGATGAACAGGTAGAAAAAATCACCGACATAAAAGTCGACTACAAAGACTATACTCAAGATATTCCCGCTTTATTGGAAATATTGGACCGAGCCGATACCTTCGCGCTATTCGCCACCTTTGAAGAGGGTAACCTGTATAACTCCAGACCGGTATCCCTTGCCTTTTCAACCCAGAAACACACAGTGGGATACGTCAACCTACCCACTGATGAAACAAGCGTAGACACTATCATACGCTTCAAACCCTTATTTGAAAACAAGGAGAAAACCCTGATTTCCATCGATACAAAAAATGACATCATCTGGCTGAAACGGACAGGCATTGAAGTGAGCAATAAAATATTTGATATCAAAATAGCACATTATCTGCTCCAACCGGATTTGTCACATGACCTCAACAGAATCACTCTGGAATATCTGAACTACAAAATATCAAGCAACAAACCGGAAAACCAACAGCTGACCCTGCAATTCGATGAAGAGGTAGCTGAAGACAATAATTTCTGTGAAAAAACAGATGTCATTTTCCAATTAAAAGAAAAATTACAGGAAAATCTGGAAAAGACAGGTTTGTGGAAACTTTACAACGAGGTGGAAATGCCACTGGTGTTTGTGCTTGCCGACATGGAATACGAAGGGGTCAGCATCAATACCCAGGAACTGCAGGGAATTGCAGATGAACTCAAAGAGCGGTGTGATGCCACTGAAAAAGAGATATTTGAACTTGCAGGACAAACTTTCAATGTAAGTTCTCCCAAACAGCTCGGAGAGATACTTTTTGACAAGCTGAAAATAGATGCCAGCCACAAAAAAACGAAATCAGGACAATACAGCACTTCCGAACAAGTGTTGGCCAAATTAGAAAACGAACACCCTATCATCACAAAAATACTTGATTATCGAGGACTTAAAAAATTGCTCAACACCTATGCAGAAGCTCTTCCGACCTTCATAAACAAGGGTACGGGCAAAATACACACTCATTTCAATCAGGCAGAAGCTGCAACCGGACGACTAAGCAGCCTGAATCCCAATTTGCAAAACATACCCATCCGTACTGAAGACGGCCGAAAAATCCGCAAGGCTTTCGTAACGGGAGATGACGACTATATATTCTTCTCGGCAGACTATTCACAGGTAGAACTGAGACTAATGGCGCATCTGAGCCAAGATAAAGAGCTGATCAATGCCTTTCTCCACAATATAGACGTGCATACCGCCACTGCCTCTAAAATTTACCATGTACCCCTTGAAGAGGTCACTCCGGAGATGCGCCGCCGTGCCAAAACCGCCAATTTCGGTATCATTTACGGCATTTCAGCCTGGGGATTGGCAGAGAGGCTGCATATCAGCAGAAAAGAGGGAAAAGAACTTATAGACGGCTATTTCGAGCTATATCCGGGCGTAAAGAAATACATGGAAGAATCCGTGGAAAAAGCGCGCAAAAAAGAATATGTTGAGACCATCATGGGACGACGACGCTATCTGCGAGACATCAACTCACGCAACGCTGTCGTACGCGGCATGGCCGAACGGAATGCTATCAACGCCCCTATACAAGGTTCGGCAGCAGATATCATAAAAATGGCCATGATATCCATTCACAGGCGAATCAAAGAAGAAGGACTCCAATCGCGCATGATATTGCAGGTACATGATGAATTGAACTTCAAATGTCACAAATCCGAACAATATCTATTGAAAACGCTTGTCACCAATTGCATGGAACATGTCGTCAAACTATCTGTACCGCTCACTATCAGTGCAGGTTTCGGGGAAAATTGGTATGAAGCCCACTAAACACAACAGCCATGCATCAGACGGAAAACATACAAGAAACCTTTGAACTGCCGGGCCAGGACAACGCCTGTACAGACACCTTTGAATTGTGTCCGCCCACCACACAATATATGCCCTATACGCAGATTGAGACAGGCAAGACCATCTTCCATGACCTGCTCTTCACTGTCCTTTTTCTGGGCATCTTCGCTGTTATCCGGTTAAGAGGCAAAGATTTGATTTCCCATGCCATATATGCCATGGTACAAAGGAAGAGGACCATTCTTCTCTCCAATGAAGGTATCATGTCCAACCTGATATTCTACAGCATGGGGCTTGCCTTGTCTTTTTCAGTCATGGCAGTTTTTATCTCCTATATCACCACAAATACATTTCTAAACCTGTATAGTCTGGGCATCTTTGGAGGTATGTTACTATATCATTTCATCCTACTGTTTATTGTTCATTTTTTCGGTTGGACCTTCAATGAAAAACAAATTGCCAATGAGTTTATCACCAATCTCTGGGTCTTTCATATCAGCATGGGACTACTCATATCCCCCTTTGTTATCGCACTTTTTTTCGCACGTGAACAAGTTACTGATTCATTAACAATTATCATCGCTATCTGCCTGATTATATTAATCTTAGTTAAAATAGCCCGCTGGTTTACAATATTCTTTACCTACAAAGTTTCAATATTGTATATGATTTTGTACCTTTGTGCCTTCGAATTAGTACCACTACTTTTCCTATATAAAGTAGTGGTATGAGTGGGTAACAAACTAAAACTTTATTGCTTTGAAAATAAAAAAAATACTCGTATCACAGCCCCAGCCGACTACTGATAAATCTCCGTATTCGGAATTAGCTGACAAGTATGGATTGAAATTGGTATTTCGGTCCTTTATTAAAGTAGAAGGTGTAACAGCAAAAGAATTCAGACAAGAACGAATCAATATTCTTGATCATACAGGTATTATATTTACCAGTCGTACTGCTATAGACCATTTCTTCAGAATCTGTCAGGAAATGCGCATCACAGTACCCGACACCATGAAATACTTTTGTATCTCTGAAGCAACCGCATTCTATTTGCAGAAATATATCGTATACCGGAAAAGAAAGATATTCTATGGAGATAAAAAAGTGGATGACATGACCAAAATCCTGTTGAAACACAAGACAGAGAATTTTCTGGTTCCACTTTCCGACATCCACAAAGAAAATATCCCGGGACTATTGGACAAACTGAACCTAAAATACACAAAAGCCATATTATACAAAACCGTTGCAAGTGATTTAAGTGACATTAAAGACTTGAAAGAGTATGATATTGTGGCCTTTTATACACCATCGGGTATCAAATCGCTGTTCCAGAACTTCCCTGACTTCGTTCAGGACACATTAGCCATTGCGGCTTTTGGACCTGCAACAGCAGCAGCTGTCGAAGAAGCCGGTCTCCGTCTGGATATCAAAGCTCCAACACAGCAGTGCCCTTCCATGACAATGGCCCTTGAAGATTACATAAAACGGTTCAACAAGGAAAATAAAACAAAATAATATAAATGTCCGGAACCACCGTTTCGGACATTTTTTAAACACCTCCCTATGTACACACTCAGCAAATCAGAACGCCTATGCAGAAAAACTCTTCTGGAAGAATTGCTTGCTTCTGAACTGAGTTTTGTAAAATACCCTTTCCGCGTCGTCTACAAAGTCTCTTCCATACCAGGAGAATTCCCTGCCAGAATCGCCATCAGTGTCGGTAAGAAAAGATTCAAACGGGCTGTAAAACGCAATCGGGTAAAAAGGCTTGTACGCGAAGCTTTCAGGTTGAACAAAAGCATCCTATACAACGAAATTCCAGAAGGTCAAACTATTGATATACTGGTTATTTATCTCGAAAATACACTTCCTACATTCGCAAAGACAGAGAAAGCCGTAAAAGCTATCCTACAAAAAATCGCCAACCGCTATCTTGCAGAACAAAAACAGGAATGATATGCAATACATTAAAAAAATATTGATTTTTATATTCCTGCTACCTATCAAATTCTATCAATACTGCATATCCCCCTTGAAGCCTCCTACATGCAGATACACACCTACTTGCTCTCAATATGCCATAGAAGCAATCCGCAAATACGGTCCCTTTAAAGGTATTTGGCTAGCCATAAAAAGGCTTCTGCGTTGCCACCCTTGGGGCGGAAGCGGTTATGACCCTGTCCCTTAAAATAAAAGTTTACCAACAATAAACGTATAATTTTCATCCTTCCCTTCTTACTTTCAAGAATATATCGTATTTTCGTTAATTGATAAATCCATTTGTATAACAATCAATAAAGTAAAATATAATGAAGACGAAAAGAATTTTGATAATGGCTGTTGCCGTCATAGCCATCAGCATAGGATTTACTTCACTGAAAAAAGACGACAAGAATTTCGAGATCAGCAAAAACCTGAATATTTTTGCTTCCCTTTTCCGCGATGTCAATCTGTTCTATGTCGATGATGTCAATCCCGAAAAAATAATTACAACCGGTATCAATGCCATGCTCCGTTCGTTGGATCCATATACCGTTTACTATCCAGAATCAGAAACAGAAGACGTCAAATTGATGACAACCGGAGAATATGCCGGTATCGGTTCTGTCATCAGCAAAAAAGGTGACCAGGTAATTATACGCGAACCCTATAAAAATTCTCCGGCAGACAAAGCCGGATTGCTTCCCGGTGATATCATCCTTGCTATTGACGGAAACTCTACAAAAGGAAAGGATGTCGCCGGTGTCAGCGCCATGCTCAAAGGACAGCCTGGTAAAGAAATCACTATTAAGGTCAAACGAAAATTCGAAGAAAAACCACTCATAAAAAAGGCTATCCGCGAAAAAATACAATTGCCGTGCGTCCCATACTATGGCATGGTCAATAAAAAAACAGGATATCTTTGTCTCACCAACTTTACGAACAAATCAGCAGCTGATGTACGTACAGCATTGATAAACCTGAAAAACCAAGGTGCAGAATCCATGATCATCGACCTCCGCGGCAACACAGGCGGACTTCTGGATCAGGCGGTAGAAATCGTAAACTATTTTGTACCACGCAACTCCAAAGTGGTCAACACTAAAGGTAAACTAGAACAATGGAACAAAGAATACATTGCTGAAAAAAATCCCATTATGCCGGATATGCCGCTCGTTGTTTTGATAAACCGCGGTTCAGCATCTGCAGCCGAAATTGTATCCGGAGCGCTCCAAGACCTCGATAGAGCCGTTATAATGGGCGAAAGATCCTTCGGTAAGGGATTGGTACAAAACGTACGTGATTTGGCCTATAATACAAAATTAAAAGTCACTACAGCCAAATACTACATTCCAAGCGGAAGATGTATTCAAGCTCTTGACTATACCCACCGTAATCCTGACGGAAGCGTTGGCAAAGTGCCAGACTCACTCATCACTGAATATACGACACTCAACGGCCGCAAAGTATATGACGGTGGAGGAATCAATCCAGATGTCAAAATTGAAGCACAAGAATTTGCAAGAATAACACAAGAACTTGTATTACAAGATATTACATTCGATTTCATTAACTCGTATGCACTCCTTCACAAACAAATTGCTGACATAGAGGATTTTAAAATCACAGATAAAATCTATGACGAGTTCAAAAACTATTTGAAAGAAAACAAATTCAGCTATGAAACAGAGTCACAGCGGATGCTGGAAAAACTTATAGAAATTGCCAAACTCGAAAAATATTACGATTCATCCAAGGAAAACATTGAAAAGTTAAAACAGGATTTCCAACATTCAGTAGACAGAGACATGAATCTCTTCCGTGATGAAATCACTACCTTCCTTACAGAGCAATTCTTATTACGCTACTACTATCTGGAAGGGGTATTACAATACAAAACCAAACACGACAAGGAAATCCAACAAAGTGCTTACTTATTAGCCAATCAGGAAGAATACAAAAAGATACTTCAAAAATAAGAAGAAAATAACCCGGAAAATATCCGGGTTATTCTTTTTTATGGAAATAGTTATAGACAATCATAGCCCTTTTTTGCCCTACTACAGCAGCCAATTCCTCCATGCTCCGAACTGCTATGTTCCCGACCGTTTTAAAGGTCTGCAACAAGACTGTTTCCGTATTTTCGCCTATACCATATATATCGCTCAAAACACTTTTTGTTTGGGCTTTCTCCCTCAATTTACGATGAAAAGTAATACCGAACCGGTGTGCTTCGTCTCGGATATACATCAATGTTTTCAGAGCTACCGAATTTTTACCCAAAATATAAGGGTCCTTATCCCCCGGAAAATAAATTTCCTCCATTCTTTCAGCCAATCCCAATATAGGAATCTTGCCATATAAATCAAGTTTTCTAAGACTATTTATTGCTGAATGCAACTGTCCTTTTCCTCCATCCACCACTATCAAATCGGGCAATTCAGTACCTTCTTCCAATACTCTGGAATATCTCTTGAATATAATTTCCTCCATAGATGCGAAATCATTAGCTCCAACTACGCTTTTCACATGAAATTTCCGGTACTCCCGTTTGGCAGGCTTAGCATCTATAAATACAGTACACGCTGCCACAGGATTGGTACCCTGTATATTAGAGTTATCAAAACATTCTATACGGTGTGGCAAATTCGGCAATCTTAATTCCGACTGTATATTTTTCAGTATCACAGACGAATTATCTGTCCTCTTTAAGTCTCTCTGCCTTTCACGATCCACTTTAAAATAGCCGGCATTCCGTTCAGATAAATCCAGCAATTGCTTTTTATCCCCTTTCTGGGGTATAACATATTGCACGCCATCAAGCATCATATCCGGATAAAAAGGGACTATGATTTCCTTTGAGCAACTATTCATCAGCTGTCGAATCTCATAAATAGCAAAAGCCAGAACTGATTCTTTTTCTTCCTCGATTTTCTTTTCCAACTCTACGGAATGAACCTGTACGACGGCTCCATGCACAATTCTTAAATAGTTTATATAAGCGTATTTTTCTGTTTCAATAAAAGAAAATACATCTGTATCATGAATTGTTGTCCGTACAATGGTCGATTTAGCCTGATAATTTTTAATGAGCTCCAGAGACTTTTTCACCTCATTCGCCTCTTCAAATTTCAAATCTGCAGCATAGTTATTCATCTGTCTGGTCATCGTCTCGACCACCATACCTAAATTGCCTCTCAATATATTTCTTATCTGGGATATAAATTCATCATACTCCTCTTCCTGAATTTTCCCGACACAAGGCCCTAAACAATTCCCAATATGATATTCGAGACATACCTTGAATTTATTATCGTAAATAGCCTTACGAGTCAAAGCAAGATTACACACCCGCAATTTATATAGCGACTTTATAAGCGAAATCAACGTATATGCCAATTTTCCCGATGTATAAGGTCCAAAATATTCCGAACCGTTATGGACATATCTACGTGTCACAAACACACGTGGAAAATTCTCTTTTTTTATACAAATCCACGGATAAGACTTATCATCTTTCAATAAAATATTATATCTCGGCTTGTATTTTTTTATCAGATTATTCTCTAATAAAAGTGCATCCTGCTCACTGTTTACGACAATATACCGTAAATCAGCAATCTTATTGACAAGCAAAAGAGTCTTACTTGATTGATTGCTTTTATTCAAATAAGACAGTACCCTATTTTTAAGATTTTTGGCCTTACCTATATAAATAATTGTCCCTAAAGAATCAAAATATTGATATACTCCAGGTTTATCAGGCAACTCACTAATTTTTGCACGCAAACGTTCTTCATATAAAGCCATAGAATTTCATCACTTAAGAAATGAAACTAAAACTGCTATATTCAAACAACCCCTTCTCTCCTATTTTCAATTCCGGAATCACAATCAAAGCCATAAAAGACAATGTCATAAAAGGTGAATTAAAAAGACATCCCATTTTATGCAAACGCTCACAAAGTATATCCCATTCCTGAGCGACAACTATCCCATTTTGGTAAGTCATTATCCCTGCTATAGGCAACCCCATCACTTCTACATTTCCACTTTCTGAAACAGCCAACCCTCCTTTTTCACGTATTACAGCATTTATCGCATCACATATCTCAGCATCAGTACACCCTACTGCAATTATATTATGTGAATCATGCGATATGCTGGTAGCAAAAGCTCCACGCTTCAAACCGAAACCATGAATAAAAGCCACCTGAGGATTTTCATTTTTATAACGGTTAATATAGACAATTTTCAAAATATCACGTTTTATATCCGACTCCATATTAGAATCGGAAGCAACATCATATTTCTTTTTTCCGGTCACCAAATCACCATCTTTTACATCTATACAAAATATATGATCCAATACCGCTTTCCGGATTTCATATTGTTGTATTTCTTTCCGGATGAATTTATTCAAACTATATTTTTTTGATTTATCAAAGGAATGTTCCAATTTCACCTGACATCCTTTTTCATATCTTTTTTCTCCTGAAATATAAACAGAGTGAACAGAAAATTCCTTTAAATTTTCGAAAAGCACAAAATCAGCTTTTTCTCCCACTTTCAAGGTTCCTATATCCAAATGATAATGTCGCACCGGATTCAAAGAAGCGATTCTTAAAACATCAAACAAATCAAATCCATCTGAAACCGCCTTTTTGACAATTTTATCGATATGTCCCAATTCAATCAAATCATTCGGATGTGAATCATCCGTACAAAACATCACATCATCCGGACATTCTTTAATCAGACTTTTCAACGCCTCGTAATTTTTTGCAGCACTACCCTCCCTTATCAAAATCTTCATTCCTCCTGCTATTTTTTCAAAAGCCTCCTTTAATGTCGTACATTCATGATCTGTCGTAATACCAGACCCTATATACTTTTTCAATTCATCCCCACTTAATCCCGGAGCATGTCCATCTATTACCAAATTCCGTTTTCTAGCAGAATCTATTTTCTGCAACACTTCTGCATCTCCCATCAATACTCCTGGAACATTCATAACTTCTGACAATCCGATAAAACATTCCGAGCGAAATAATTCATCTACATCATCTGAAGACAATTCATCACCTGAACAATCAAAAGGCGTTGCCGGTACACAAGAAGGTATAGTAAAAAATATTTTTACCAGAGCTTTTTTTGCTTCCTCTACCATAAACCTTACACCCTCTTTCCCTAACACATTAGCAATTTCATGAGGATCCGATACCACACCAACAGTATCCTTCTGAATAGCCAACTTTGAAAATTCAGATGGAATCAACATTGAACTCTCTATGTGTACATGTGCATCCACAAAACCAGGAGCAATAAAATATTCATAATGATTTCCATTTTCAGTAATAGATTTTATCACACCATTCTCTATCAAAATCACACCGGGAAAAATTCTCCTATTCTCTATATCTACTATATTACCTTCAATTTTCATAGAAAATCCATTGTAAATTCAATGACCCAAAAGGTCCTTTTATAAACTTTTTTTCTGCTTTAGATACGAATGTTCCACGTGAAACATGTATTGCACCCCTCTTCGCTAACGTCCCAATAAAATCAATAAAACATTAATATCAGCCGGCGAAACACCACTTATCCGAGAAGCCTGTCCGATTGTGCGAGGTTGAATTTTTGCCAATTTTTGTCTGGCCTCAATTGAAAGATTGGTCAATTTTTCGTAATCAAATTTTCCCGAAATAACCAGATTTTCCAAACGCGTCAATTTATCAGCCAACATCCGTTCACGCTCTATATAACCGGAATATTTAATAAATATTTCAGCCGCCTCTATAATTTCCATACGAATTTCATTTGACTGCACAAACTCTTTTAAAGGAAGCAATACATCCAACAGATTTGACAAAGTGATTTGAGGACGAGTCAAGACATCTACCAATTTTAATCCTTGACGTAAAGGAGCAGTACCTAAGGAAATCAAATAAGAATTAATTACATCCGGCTTTACACTATAATTACGGATATAATCTATCAGAATATCTCTTTTATTAATTTTATCTAAAAATATATT
>RCNI01000271.1_pt1 | contig 33803 bp, 29 predicted proteins | sample 2041151 | NCBI WGS metagenome assembly RCNI01 (sample SAMN09708214, study PRJNA481090) | feces metagenome | isolation source: feces | place: Antarctica: Albino Rookery
AATGGCAAGAGTTAAAGGCGCAATGATGACGCGCAAGAGAAGAAACAGCACCCTGAAGCTGGCTAAGGGCTATTGGGGTTCCAAGTCCAAGCACTTTAAGATGGCTAAGCAGGCCGTCATGAAGTCCGGCAACTACGCTTTCGAAGGCCGCAAGCAGAAGAAGCGCAGCTATCGTACCATGTGGATCGCCCGTCTGAGCGCAGCTGTCGCTCCCTACGGCCTCAACTACTCCACTTTCATGAACGGCGTTAAGAAGGCCGGCATCGAGCTGAACCGCAAGAGCCTGTCCGAGATGGCCATTCAGGATTCCGCTGCTTTCGCAGCAATCGTTGAGAAGGCTAAGGCTGCCCTCAACTAATTTGTTTTCATAAAATGACCCTGCTGCGAAAGCGGCGGGGTCTTTTTTACAGAATGGAGGTTTTTTCATGGAGCTGCGCCATACTGCTGTACGGACAGGCCGGCTTTCATCCTTCCTGCGCCGGGAAATGGGAATGTCTGCGGGACTCATGAACCGGCTCAAATGGCACGATGGAATCCTTGTGAACGGAATCCCGCAGCATACGGACTATGCCGTGCAAATAGGGGATGTGATCTCAGCGGATTTTGCGGAGCCTGCGCCGGAGTATCCGGCAGAGGAGGGGGAGCTTACTATCTGCTATGAGGACGATTTCCTTCTGGCTCTTGATAAGCCTGCCGGAATGCTTATCCACCCCAGCCGCAGCTGCAACACCGGCACTCTGGCGAATCTCGTGGCCGGATACTATGAAAAAACACACCAGAAAAGTGCGTTCCACCCGGTTACACGACTGGATCGGGACACTTTCGGCATTGTTTTGCTGGCTAAAAATTCCTATGCCCACAGTGCCATGCAGACGACCGAATTCCGGAAAACATACCACGCTCTGACCTTCGGCGGCCCGGAGCAGGACAGCGGCACCATCGATGCCCCCATAGCAAGGCTTCCGCTGCCCAGCCTTTTGCGGAAGGTGGACCCGGACGGAAAGCCCTCCGTGACCGAATTTCAGGTGCTGGAGCGCCGGGGAGAAATCTGCCGTCTGGAGCTGACCCCGGTGACCGGGCGTACCCACCAGCTGCGTGTTCACTGCGCCTATATGGGCTACCCCATTGTGGGGGACCCTCAGTATGGCTCCGAGGCATCCATGGCCTATTCTGCTGAACGGGGCATCTATACCCAGCTTCTGTGCGCAAAACGGCTGTGCTTTGTGCATCCCGTTACCGGTGAGGAACTGACCCTGGAAACAAAGATGGATGTTTGAGCAAAATTTTCTGATCCCCTATTGACAAAGAGATCAATAGGGGATATACTGAAGCCAACATATGAATAAATGCTCAAATGTCAATATAAGGAGAAAAGGGATGGCTAAGAAAGTATATCGCATCGACCATCTGGACTGCGCTCACTGCGCCGCCAGAATTGAAGAAAAGATAAATGCCATGGAAGCGGTGGAAGAGGCAACTATCGTTTTTCCCACCAGACAGCTGCGTGTGACGGCAGAAGACCCGGACAGCCTGCTGGAGGATATGCGCAAAGTGGCGCAAAGTGTGGAGTTCGGAGTGGAAATCGGCCCGTGGGATGACCGTAAGGCGGCCCATTCGGACGACTGCTGCACCTGCTGCGGCCATGATCATCATGGTGAACATTGCCACGATCACCATGACCACTGTGACTGCGATCACCACGGCCATGACCACCACGATCACTGCGACTGCGATCACCATGGGCATGACCATCACGATCACCATGACCACGACCATTCCCACGATGGTCACGATCACAAGGACATGACCGAAATCCTTTGCGGCGCAGGACTGTTCGCACTGGGATTGCTGATTTCCTGGCTGGTACCCCAAACGAAGTGGTATCTGGTGCTGTTTTTTGGCGCATATCTGGTTTTAGGACTGGATGTTCTGAAAATTGCGGTAAAAAATATGTTCCGTGGTCATATGCTGGATGAAAACTTCCTGATGACGGTTGCCACTTTGGGAGCGTTTGCCATCGGCGAGTTCCCGGAAGCTGTGGGCGTTATGCTCTTTTACCGGGTAGGCGAATTTTTTGAGCACCGGGCAGTGGAGCGCAGCCGCAGCCAGATCATGGAGGCTGTGGATCTGCGGCCTGAGACCGTGAGCCGTATGGAAAACGGCTCCCCCCGGGTGATTCCTGCGGAGGAGGCTAAGGTGGGCGATGTGCTTTTGGTTCGTCCCGGGGATCGGATTCCTTTGGATGGCACTGTGCTTTCCGGCACCAGCCGACTGGACACCGCTCCCATTACCGGCGAGCCGGTACCCGTAGCCGTAAACCCCGGAGATGCGGTGATTTCCGGCTGTGTCAACACTTCCGGCCAGCTGACAGTGCGGGTGGATCGGGTTCTGGAGGAATCCATGGTTTCAAGAATCCTCAGCAGTGTGGAAAACGCCGCTGCCAGCAAGCCGAAAATGGATCGGTTTATCACCCGCTTTTCGAGAATTTACACTCCTACCGTGGTGATTGCCGCCGCACTGACGGCGGTTGTGCCCTCCCTGATCACCGGGCAGTGGAATTACTGGATTTATACGGCACTTTCCTTCTTGGTTATGAGCTGCCCCTGCGCACTGGTTCTCAGCGTGCCGCTGGCGTTCTTCTCCGGCATCGGTGCCGGCAGCAAGAAGGGCATCCTCTTTAAGGGCGGCCTCTCCATCGAGGCAATGGCAGAAATCAAGGCTGTTGTTATGGATAAGACCGGCACGGTCACGGAAGGCAATTTCGCCGTCCAGCAGGTAGAAGGCAGCGACGAATTTCTGAGTATTTTGGCGTCCTGTGAGCAAAATTCCACCCATCCCATTGCCCAGAGCATCGTTTCCTATGCTAAAAACAAGGGGATTTCTCTGACGGCTGCGGACAGCGTGGAAGAGATTGCAGGTCACGGTATTGTGGCTTCTCTGAATGGAAAAACCGTCCTCTGCGGCAATGAAAAACTGCTTGCGAGCCACGGCGTGTCGATTTCTGAGGAGAAAAAGGACATTGGCACCCGGGTTTACGGAGCGGTGGACGGACAGTATATGGGCTTCGTTTCCATCAGCGATACCCTGAAAGAAGATGCCGCCGAAACCGTCAGAACGCTCAAGAAAATGGGAATGGCGGCGGTGATGCTCACCGGCGACGAAGAAAAGACCGCCGAAGCAGTGGGCCGCAAAATCGGCATGGATCGGGTCTACGCCCGGCTGCTGCCGGAGGATAAGCTCACCAAGCTCAAGGAGCTGCGGGAGGAATACGGCCCCGTGATGTTCGTGGGCGACGGCATCAACGATGCCCCGGTGATTTCCGGTGCTGATGTGGGCGCAGCCATGGGCAGCGGTGCCGATGCTGCCATTGAGGCGGCGGATGCGGTGTTTATGACCAGCCAGACCTCTGCTGTTGCAGATGCGCTGAAGATTGCCTCCCAGACAAAATCCATTGCTTTGCAGAATGTGATTTTTGCCCTTGCGGTGAAACTGCTGGTTATGGTTTTGGGACTTATGGGCTGGGCATCCATGTGGGCGGCAGTTTTTGCCGATTCCGGCGTGGCAATGCTGTGCGTGCTCAATTCCATCCGCCTGCTCTATGGAAAAAATAAATAAATTTTGAATATTTGCAAAAAATAAAACTTGGTACTGGTATTTCCTGCAGGGGATATGTTATAATCCAAAGTGAACAAATCACTGCGGGAGGAATGCACTATGGAATATGGCTTTGGCGTTGATTTAGGCGGCACTACCGTAAAAATCGCCTATTTCGACTGCGAAGGAACCATGCTGGACAAGTGGGAGATCCCCACGAACACCGACGATGGCGGCAGCCGGATTTTGCCGGACATTGCCGAGAGCGTCCGTAACTATCTGGCCTGCAAGCACATTGACAAGGAGCAGATCCTTGGCGTGGGCATCGGTGTTCCCGGCCCTGTGGATAACGAGGGAAATGTCAACAAGTGTGTGAACCTCGGCTGGGGCTTCAAGAACATCCAGCAGGAGCTTTCGGAGCTTCTTGGACTGCCGGTGAAGGCCGGAAACGATGCCAATGTGGCAGCCCTTGGCGAGAGCTGGAAGGGCGGCGGTGCCGGATGCAGGAATATGATAATGGCAACACTGGGCACCGGCGTAGGCGGCGGCATCATCATTGACGGCAAGCCGCTTCACGGCGTACATGGTGCCGGCGGCGAGATCGGACATATCACCGTGAATCCCTATGAAGAGGAGCGTTGCGCCTGCGGCAAGCAGGGATGTGTGGAGCAGTATTGTTCTGCTACGGGCGTAGTTCGTATGGCAAAGCGTGTGCTGACGCTGAGCCATCAGGACAGCACCCTGCGGCACATCGTACCGCTGACCTGCAAGGATGTATTCGATGCAGCCAAGAACGGCGATGCTTTGGCAAAGGAAACTTTGGAGCGGGTTTACGACTATATGGGCCAGTTCCTCGCAGGTGTGTGCTGTGTCGTTGATCCGGAGGTAGTGGTTCTGGGCGGCGGCGTGAGCCGTGCCGGACAGCCGCTGCTGGACGGAGTCAGACAGTATTTCGAAAAATACACATTCTATGGTTCCTCCTCTGTCCGCTTTGTGCTGGCAGAGCTTGGCAATGATGCCGGAGCCTACGGCGCATTTAAGCTGGTGCTGGATGCGACCCATCCCGCTTGATTTACCTATTTACCAAGGAGAAAGATTATGTATAATTACCGTAAAATTCAAGATGATCTCTACTGGGTAGGCGCCAATGACCGGCGGCTTGCCATGTTCGAGGGCGTTTACTCCGTCCCTGCCGGCGTTTCTTATAACGCTTATGTTCTGCTGGACGAAAAAACCGTTCTGATGGATACCGTTGACAAGGCGGTCAGCAAGACCTTCTTTGAAAATCTGACCGCCGTGCTGAACGGACGGGATCTTGACTATGTGATCGTGCATCACATGGAGCCGGATCACTCTGCCGTGCTGGAGGAGCTGGTGCTCCGCTATCCCGGCGTGAAGGTGGTCTGCAATCAGGCTACCCTTAATATGATCCACCAGTTCTTTGACTTCGATGTGGATTCCCGCTGGGTCGAGGCAAAGGAAGGAGAGGTGTTCTCCACCGGACGGCATAATTTTGCTTTCGTGAAGGCTCCCATGGTTCACTGGCCCGAGGTTATGGTGTCCTTTGATACCACCGACGGTATCCTCTTCTCCGCTGATGCCTTCGGCACCTTCGGCGCACTCAACGGCGCACTCTTTGCAGACGAAGTGAACTTCGACCGGGACTATCTGGACGAAGCCCGCCGTTACTATACCAACATCGTGGGCAAGTACGGCAATCAGGTAATGTCTCTGCTGGAAAAGGCCGCCATGCTGGACATCAAGATGATCTGCCCCCTTCACGGCTTTGTCTGGCGGAAGAATATCGGCTACTATGTGGATAAATATCTCCACTGGGGCTCCTACACTCCGGAGGAAACCGGCGTTATGATCGCCTATGCTTCCGTCTACGGCAATACGGAAAATGCTGCCGAGATTCTTGCAGTAAAGCTCCGGGAAAAGGGTATCAAGACCTGCATGTTCGATGTGTCCGTGACCCCGGCTTCCGAAATCGTTTCCGCTGCTTTCCGTTACAGCCATCTGGTCTTTGCATCCACCACTTATAATGCGGGCATTTTTGTCTGCATGGAAGCACTGCTTTCCGATCTGGTGGCCCACAACATCCAGAAGCGCACCGTGGCGCTGATGGAAAACGGCTCCTGGGCACCCACTTCCGGCGGCCTGATGCGCAAGATGCTGGAAAAGTGCAAGGATATGACCATCCTGGACACTACACTTACCATCCGCTCTGCCCTCAAGGCAGATCAGCTGACCCAGCTGGATGCCATTGTGGATGCCATTGAGGCAACTATGGTTACCGCCAAGACGAATGCGGCTCCTGCCGTGGTGGATAACAACGCTATGTTCAAGCTGAGCTACGGCCTGTTCGTGCTCACCGCTCGGGAAGGCAACAAGGATAACGGCTGTATCATCAACACCGCCGCCATGCTCACCGATCAGCCCAAGCGTGTGCAGATTGCCGTTAACAAGGCCAATTACACCCACGATATGATCAAGCGCACCGGCGTATTCAATGTGAGCGTCCTGACAGAGGCTGCACCCTTCAAGCTGTTCCAGCAGTTCGGCTTCTGCTCCGGCAGAGATACGGATAAGTTCGGCAGCGATCCTGTTTACCGCACCGAAAATGGTCTGCGTTATGTAAACGAAAACACCAATGCGGTGATTTCCGCCAAGGTGGTGGAGTCCTACGACTGGGGCACCCACACTCTGTTCATTGCCGAGGTTACCGAGGCCAAGGTGCTGAGCGCTGATCCCAGCGTCACCTATCAGTATTACTTTGACCACATCAAGCCCAATCCGGCTCTCACCGCTGAGAAAAAGACCGGCTGGGTCTGCAAGATCTGCGGCTATATCTACGAGGGCGAGGAGCTTCCCGCTGACTTTATCTGTCCTCTGTGCAAGCACGGCGCTGCGGATTTCGAAAAACTCTAAGATGGTTTTCAGGCCGGCTGCCCCTTTGTGGGGCGGCCGGCTTTTTCTTTTTTATTTGGCCTTATTTGTGAACTTTTATATCGATAAAAGCGTACTTTTTAATGCAATTTCATTCAAATTCCTGAAATGCGGTGGACAAACAGTTCTAAATGCGGTATGATAAAACAAGTCATGGAATGTGATATTTTGCAAAAATTTGAAGAGGTGATGGTAATGGCGTTCCCGTTTTTCGGAGGTGTCCACCCCAAGGAGAATAAGTGGTACACATCGGATCGGCATGTGCAGGAATTCCCGGAGCCGGATATTCTGGTGATCCCTATGAGCCAGCACATCGGTGCGCCCTGTAAGCCCTTGGTGAAGAAGGGCGACCTTGTAACCATGGGTCAGAAAATCGGTGACAACGAGGGGCTGTGTGTGCCCATTCATGCGTCCGTTTCCGGCAAGGTGAAGGCGGTTGAAATGCGGCCCTGCTCCAGCGGTATGACGACTATGAGTGTGGTAATTGAAAATGACCACGAGGATACGCTCTGCCCGGATATCCACCCCCGGAGCCATACGGATGTTGAAAAAATGACTCCTGCGGAGCTGATGAATGTGATCAGGGAGGCCGGCATCGTCGGTATGGGCGGCGCAACCTTCCCGACGCATGTGAAGCTCAGCTCCGGCATGGGCAAGGTGGATACGGTGATTGTGAACGCATCTGAGTGCGAGCCCTACATAACTGCCGATGACCGGCTGTGCCGGGAGCATCCCGGTGAGCTGCTGGCAGGCTTGCAGGTGATTATGAAGATTCTGAATCTCAAGTCTGCCTGCATTGTTATGGAGGACAATAAGCCGGAGGCGGCCAAGGCTCTGCGGCGGGCCATTGACCCCCAGACAGGCATTTCTCTGCTGCTTCTGCCTACAAAGTACCCGCAGGGTGCTGAAAAACAGCTGATTCAGGCTGTTACCGGACGGCAGGTGCCCTCCGGCGGACTGCCCGCAGCGGTAGGCTGTGCAGTTTTCAATGCTGCTACCTGTAAGGCCATCCACGATGCCGTTTATGACGGTATGCCTTTGATTCGCCGGATCGTCACGGTGTCCGGCGATATTACCATGGAGCCTAAGAATCTGATGGTTCCTGTGGGCACCAGCTACAATGACCTGCTGGAGGCAGTGGGTCACAGCGAGAACCCCTATAAGGTCCTCTCCGGCGGCCCCATGATGGGCGTTGCTCAGTTTGACCTGAGCGTACCTGTTACCAAGGGTACCAATGCCGTCACCATTCTCGGCGCCAAAAACCGCTTTGCGGTGGCAACGCCCCATTGTATCCGCTGCGGTAAATGTATCGATGTGTGCCCCATGCACCTGATGCCGCTGCAAATGTATCGGGCGGAGCGGAAAGGCACCGTGGAGGATATGAAGAAAGAAAACATCATGGACTGCATTGAGTGCGGCTGCTGTGCATATACCTGCCCGGCAACCATTCCTCTGGTTCAGTCCTTCCGTACTGCAAAGCAGCGCATCCGGGACGCAGCCCCCAAGGCCGCACCGGGTGTTAAGAAATAAGGAGGCGGGAAATCATGGCACAAATGAAATATTTCTACGAGCTGACGGTTTCCAGCTCTCCCCACGCTCATTCTCCGGTGACCACCCAGACCATCATGCGGGATGTGCTCATCGCCCTGACCCCGGCGCTGGTGGGAAGCGTCTATTTCTTCGGCTTCCGGGCGCTGATGGTCACGCTGGTGTCTGCATCCGCCTGTGTGTTCTTTGAGTGGATGTACCGCAAGCTGATGAAGAAGGATTCCACGGTCTACGATCTTTCTGCCGTGGTGACCGGTGTGCTGCTGGCTTTCGTCTGCCCGGTGACGATTCCTTACTGGGTCATTATCATCGGCGACTTTTTCGCCATCATTATTGTAAAGCAGCTCTTTGGCGGCATCGGCAAGAACTTTATGAACCCCGCCCTTGCGGCAAGAGCGTTCCTCTTCAGTTGGCCTGTTGTTATGTCTACCTGGGTAAAACCCGGGTTTTCCAATGCTGCCGGTATTTTCAGCACTGCCGATGCCGTTACCGGCGCAACGCCTCTGGCGGCCATGCATCAGGGAAGCCTCGCAGGGGTCAGCGTTCAAAACCTGTTTTTCGGAAATGTGGGCGGCTGTATCGGTGAAACCTCCGTTCTGCTGCTCCTGATCGGCCTTGCTTATCTTCTGGTGCGGCGGGTCATTTCCCTGCGGATTCCTCTGTCCTTCGTGGGCACGGTGGCAATTCTTACTCTGCTGTTCCCCAAAGGAAACGCTCCGATGCAGTGGATGCTGGCACAGATTTGCTCCGGCGGCTTGATGCTGGGTGCTATTTTCATGGCAACGGACTATGTGACCTCCCCGGTGACCAAGCTGGGACAGGTGATCTTCGGAATCGGCTGCGGCCTGATTACCGTAGCAATCCGATACATGGGCGCTTACAACGAGGGTGTCAGCTATGCAATCCTCGTGATGAATGCCTGCACCGTGCTGCTGGATAAAATCGGCCGCCCGGTGAAGTTCGGCGCAGTGAAGAAGGAGGCAGCAAAGAAATGAAAAGCACGCGTTATATTCTGCGTCTGGTGCTGACGCTGTTCCTTATTACCGCTGTGGTGGCAGGACTTCTTGCCGCTGTGAATGCAGTGACGGAGCCGAGAATTGCGGCAGCTCAGCGGGAAAAGCTGCAAAAAGCACTGAAAAGTGTCCTTGCGGATGCAGATCAGGCGGAAACTGTGGAATTTACCGATGAAAGCGGCATGGTTCGCACGCTTTACGCATCCCCCAGCGGCTATGCCGCCAAGGTGGTCACTCCCGGCTTCGGCGGAGATATCACCATGATGGTGGGCGTTTCCAAGGAGGGCAAGATCGTGGGCATTTCCATTATCAGCCAGACGGAAACCCCGGGCCTTGGTGCTGTATCTGCCGCTGATAATGCTGCCGGTCACAGCTTCCGGGACAGCTTCACGGGACTTTCCGGCTCCGTCAGCGTCTCCAAGGACGGCGGTGAGGCGGACACCATCACCGGTGCAACCATTACCTCCCGGGCCGTCACTGCCGGTGTCAATGCAGCGCTTCAGTGCGTTGCAGACCGTATAGAACAGGGGGCAGCGTAATGAATATCAAAAAACAGTGTAAGGAAGGCTTGCTGACAAAGAACCCGGTGCTGGTGCAGCTGCTGGGTATGTGCTCTACGCTGGCAATCACCACCAGCCTCTTTAACGGCATTGGCATGGGACTTTCCGTTACCGTTATCCTTATTTGCTCCAATGTCCTCATTTCCGCTCTGCGGAAAGTGATTCCCTCCAATATCCGCATTGCGGCGTATATCGTCATCATTGCGGGATTTGTTACCATTGTGGATCTGGCGCTTCAGGCATTTTTGCCCCAGCTTTCGGAAAATCTGGGCGTTTTCATTCCGCTGATCGTGGTAAACTGCATCATTTTGGGCCGTGCCGAAGCGTTCGCATCCAAAAACGGCGTGGTTGCTTCTGCACTGGATGGCCTGTTTCAGGGCATCGGCTACACCGTGGCGCTGGTCATTATGTGCGTGATCCGGGAGTTTTTAGGCTCCGGCACTTTTGGCGGCGGCATTCTGAACGGCGGCGAGGGAATCCGTATACTGCCGGAGGGCAGCCCCGCTATGCTGATGATTATGCCTGTGGGCGGCTTCCTCACATTGGGCTTTGTGATTGCAGGCGCCCAGTGGCTGGTAAAGCGCCTTGAGAAGAAAGAAAAGGAGGCAGAAAAATGAGTGCTGCTGTACAGAGCCTGCTGGGCATCCTGCTGTCGGCCATTCTGACCGAAAACTTCATTCTTGTGAAATTCTACGGTATCTGCCCCTTTATGGGCGTTTCCAAAAAGACGGACACGGCCCTTGGTATGGGCATGGCAGTTACCTTTGTTATGGCGATTGCCTCCGCTGCCTGCTGGGCAGTGAATGAGCTGATTCTCATTCCGCTGGAACTGCAATATATGCAGACCGTGGCATTTATTCTGGTCATTGCCTCCATCGTGCAGGTGGTGGAAATGTTCCTCAAAAAGAGCGTTCCCGCTCTGTATCAGGCGCTGGGTGTGTACCTGCCTCTGATTACCACCAACTGCGCCGTGCTGGGCGTGGCGCTGGTGAATGTGCAGAAGGGATACAATTTCTTCCTGAGCGTTCTGAACGGTGCCGCCGGTGGTCTGGGCTTTACCCTTGCCATCGTGCTGTTCGCATCCATCCGGGAGCGGCTGGACGATGAGGACTGCCCCGAGAGCTTCAAGGGCTTCCCCATTGCGCTGATTGCTGCCGGACTGCTGGCGCTGGCATTCATGGGCTTCTCCGGGCTCAAAATTTCTTAAGGGAGGGCGCAAAAAGTGAAAATTCTGATTGCAATTGCCGTTTTGGGCGGCATGGGACTGATTTTCGGCCTGATCCTTGCCATTGCCTCTAAGGTTTTCTATGTAAAAACCGACCCGAGACTGGAAAAACTCAACGAGTGCCTGCCCGGTGCCAACTGCGGCGGCTGCGGCTTTGCAGGCTGCGGCGCTTATGCGCAGGCTGTGCTGGACGGCAAGGCTACGGTGGGCAAGTGCGTGGCCGGCGGCAACGAATGTGCCGCAGCCATGGCTCAGATTATGGGCGTGAAGGCAGAAAAGGTAAGCCGTCGGGTGGCATTGGTGCGGTGCGCCGGATATAAGGGCGTGGACGAAAACGGCAAGGCTACCGGTTCTAAAATGAAGGGCGAATACGAGGGCATCAAGGACTGCATGGCTGCCACCAAGGTGGCGGGCAGAGGCCCCCTCATCTGCAAATTCGGCTGCCTTGGTTTCGGAAACTGCACCAAGGTCTGCAAGTACGACGCCATCCATGTGGTGAACGGCGTTGCTAAGGTGGACGAAGAGAAGTGCGTGGGCTGTATGCAGTGTGCAGAAGCCTGCCCCAGAAATCTGATCGTGCCGGTAGAATACGGCCGCCATGTGGTGATTGCCTGTGCCTCCAAGGCCAAGGGCGCTGTCACCATCCGTGGCTGCACCGCCGGATGTGTCGGTTGCGGCCTGTGCGAAAAAATCTGCCCCCATGATGCCATTCATGTGGAGCAGAATCTGGCGTATATCGACTACGATAAATGCACTTCCTGCGGCCTGTGCGCTACTGTGTGCCCCAAGCACCTGATTGCGGACAGCAAACGAGTGGAGAAAATGGCCGAGGAAGACCAGTAAAAAATATTGCCGGAAGGCAAAAGAAATGGGCGTGCTGCTTTTGCGGCACGCCCGATTTTTAGTTTTGGGAAAGCTCTCGGATGCTTTTGGCAATCTGACAGGAGCCTTCGTAGGGGCAGGAACCAAAGCTGCAGTCAGGCGCAACATCTCCGTCGGTGATTTCCACAGTCACCATTCGGGTCTGATCCAGCGCCCGGCAGTAGCCGGAGAGAAATTTTTCGTCTTCCATCACATTTCCTCCGTTACACAGAAACCCATAGGGGAAAGGCTGATCCAATTGGGAGCAACGGTGTGGAGATTATGCCCCAGCAGCACATGACCGGAGGGAATATCCCAGTTATCCCAGCTGCGGTTCAGATAGACACGAAGCTGCTTGCCGCCGTAGCTGCGGGTGAAGCCGACCTTTTGCTCTGCGGCCTGGAAGAATTGGATATCTCCCAGACGCAGTGCCTCCTGATCCCGGCGCATCTGACCCAGACGGCGGTAGTGGTTCAGCAGTTCCATGTTTTCCCGGCCCCATGGGAAGGTGCGGCGGTTGAAGGGGTCACGGTAGCCCTCCATACCAGCCTCGTCAGCATAGTAGATGCTGGGGGAGCCGGGGAGGGTAAACTGCAGGAAGGAGGCCATCAGCAGACGCTCAACAGCGATATCATACTGAGAATGGGACAGGTGTCGCCGGGCCTTTTCCTCCCGACTGCCGTCGAAATCGTCCATCAGAGCGGTGAGAATTCGAGGGCTGTCGTGACTGCTCAGCAGGTTCATATTGCTGAGAAGCACCTCCGGAGGATAATTTTCCGCAATTGCCATAACGGTGTTGCGCAGGTTGGAGCCATCGTCCCGCTCCCGCAGGAAATTCACAATGGCATCCCGGAAGGGATAATTCATAACGCTGTCCAGCTCGCCGTCCACAAAATAGCGCCGATGGGCACCGTAGGCGCACTTACAGGAGGCATCCTCCCAGACTTCACCCATCAAAAGGGCATCGGGCTTCAGCTCCCGCAGGCGCTTCTTGAGCAGCACCAGAAATTCGTTGGGCAGCTCGTCGGCCACATCCAGCCGGAAGCCGTCGGCACCGGCCCTGAGCCAATGCGCTATAACGGAATCCTCGCCGGTGATGACATAATCGATAAAAGAGGGGTCCATTTTGTTCACGGTGGGGAGTGTGTCAAAATCCCACCAGCTGTGGTATTTGTTGGGCCATTCATAGAACTGATACCAGCTGAAATAGGGAGAATTCTGATTCCAGTAGGCACCATTGCCCCCAAAAGAACGGTAACGGTCAAAATAGAGACTGTCAGAGCCGGTGTGAGAGTACACGCCGTCCAGAATCACCCGGATACCATACTTGTGAGCCGCATTGCACATGGCGGTGAAATCCGCCTCGGTGCCCAGCATGGGGTCCGGGGTTTTATAATCGCCGGTGTCGTAGCGGTGGTTGGAAAAGCTCTTGCTGATGGGGTTCAGGTAGAGAATGGTGGTGCCGAGGGAAGCAATATAGTCCATCTTCTCGGTGATGCCCTTAAAATTGCCGCCGTAAAAATCGTTGTTCAGAATGTCGCCGTCGGCGTTGGGAGCCCACTGCACTTCCTCGTCCCAGTTTTCGTGAACGGTGTAGGGTTCCAGCTTGGCGCTGAGGTCACATTTGCCGGATTTATTGAAACGATCCGGGAAAATCTGGTAGATGGTAGCACCCTTAGACCAGTCGGGAGTGTGGAAATCCGCCGGGACGCAGCTCAGCTGCCAGCAGTCGCCGGCTTCCATATTGGTGTCATCGCCCTGCTTAAAGAGCCGGAAGCCTCCGGTGCGGGTGGTGATATAGAAAAAGTAGTAGTACAGCCCCACCTGATCAAAGTGGAATTTGCCGTTGAAAATATCATAAGCCCCCCGCTTGAACTGGTAGCCCATGGTCATGTTCATGGCGTGACTGCCGTCGGCGTGGTTAAAGACGCAGGTCACCTGAGTGGCCTGCACAGTAGAGGGAATGTGGATGCGGAGGGTACATTCCTGATTGGGGATCAGGGTGCCGAAGGGATCTTTGAATTGCAACTGCTTACTATCATACAAAATACGCATAGATAACTCCTAGGTAGATGCCCGCAATACGGCATTTCATCTTCGTTATTATACACGAAAAATTATCCCTTTGCAAGAAATAAGCAAAAGAAAAGCTCCCTCCGAAGAGGGAGCTTTGAAATACAGGACTTACTTCCCGCACATCCGGCGGAACAGATCCATATAACGCTGGGCGGGCTTGTCCCAGCTGAAATCCTGACACATATCCCGGTGCTGAAGGGCACGGAAAGCGTCACGGTCGTTGTTGTAGAGGAACAGGCAGCGCTTCACGGCATTGAGGAAATCGTCGCCGTTGTAGCTCTGGAAGGTGAAGCCCAGACCGCCTTTGCCGTGCTTATCGACGGCAGGAACAGTGTCCCGCAGACCGCCGGTGGCGTGAACCACGGGAACGGTGCCGTAGCGCATGGCGTTCATCTGGCTGAGGCCGCAGGGCTCGCTCTTGGAGGGCATCAGATAGATGTCGCCGCCGGCATAAATCCGGGCGGCAAGACCCAGATTGAAGGTGATCTTTGCGGCCACCTGATCGGGATACTCTGCCTGCAGATCCTTAAAGAAGGATTCAAACTGGGGTTCACCGGTGCCGAGAATCAGCAGCTGGCAGTTTTCCTCCCAGAGAAGGCGCCGGGCAATGTAGCACAGCAGATCCAGCCCCTTGTGACCGGCCAGACGGGTAACCATAACCATCAAAGGCACATCGGGCTTTACAGGCAGACCCACTTCCTTCTGCAAGGCGGCCTTGCACTTTGCCTTGCCTTCCACGAAGGTGTCAGTGTTGTAGTGGGCGGGCAGATTGAGGTCGGTCTCCGGGTTGAAAGTACCTACATCAATGCCGTTGGTGATGCCGGTAAGCTTCCATGCGGCGTTGGAGATGATACCGTCCAGACCGTGGGCGTAGTAGGGGTACATGAGCTCCCGGGAGTAGGATTCGGAAACAGTGGTAACCATGTCAGCGGCTTCAATAGCGCCCTTCATCATGTTTACGGATCCGTTCATATCCATGGAGCCACGGTATTCCCAAGGCAGAGCCAGAACATCGTCAAAGAAGTCACCCCGGGCCCAGCCCTGATACTCGATGTTGTGGATGGTGTACATACATTTGGTGTCAGTGAAACGCTGATGATACAAAGCTTTCAGAAATACCGGCACCATAGCGGTCTGCCAGTCGTTGCACTGAAGCACATCGGGGATGTAATCCAGCAGGGACAGAGCCTCAAGACAGGCTTTGGAGAAGAAAGCAAAGCGCTCGCCGTCGTCAATGTCGCCGTAAATAGCGCCGGGGCGTGCCCCAAAATAGTATTCGCTGTCGATAAAGTAGACCTGCACGGCATCCTTGGGCCGTTTCAGCCGCACCAGACCGGCGTACTGATGCCGCCAGCCAAGGCACACATCATAGTGTACTACCAGCTCCGTGGCAAATGCAGGATTTTCCTTGATCTTCTTATAGTAGGGAAGGATCAGGACAACCTGATTGCCCGGAATCCGGGACAGGGCGGAGGGCAGAGCCTCCATAACATCTCCGAGGCCGCCGGATTTGATATACGGGGCACCTTCGGAGGCGAGAATTGCGATTTTCATACTCGTTCCCCTCTTTTGACAATAATGGGATTCTGGAGAGTGCCGCAGAGCTTGGCACCGGGGCGCACGACAACATCTTTGTCGAGGATGGCACATTTCAGCTCGGCACCTTCGCCGATTACGGTCTCGTTCATAATGACGCAGTTGGAAACTTTGGCGTTTTCGCAGACGGTAACCTGACGGAAGAGAATGGAATTTTCCACAGAGCCTTCCAGCTTGCAACCGTCGGCAGCCAAGGTATTGTCGATCTCGCAGTTCTCACCGTAATAGCTGGGAACACGGTCACGAACCTTGGTAAAGACGGGGTGATTGCCCTCAAAGAGGCTCTTGCGGACATGGGGTTCAATCAGGGACAGACTGTTGATGAAATATTCCTCAACGGATTCGTTGTAGAGGGCAACGCCGTCAAACTGGTAGACATTGAGGGTGATGTCGCCCTTCTGCCACAGACCCAGCACCAGATTCCGATCCATGTGGAACAGGTTCCGGGCGATGAACTCACGGACCTTCTCCTTGAGCCACTTCTTGCTCAGCACAAACAGATCCATGGATGCCAGATATCCGGCGGGAGCCATATAATCCACGGCCATGTCGGAGATCTCGCCCTTGTCGTTAAGCTTCAGTGCCAGATCCAGCTGCTTGGAGCCGTTGGCGATGCCGGCTTTGGTGACGATGGTGATGTCTTTGCCGCTGGCAATGTGGGATGCCAGCACATGAGTGAGGTCGATGTTGTAAAGAATGGAAGAATCAGCCATGATGACATATTCATCATCGGGGCCGTACTCCAGGAAGTCCATAGCTGTGTAGAGAGATTCCAACTTACCACGGTAGCTGTCAGAGACGCTCATGGCAAAGGGAGTAAGAAATTCCAGACCGCCTTCGCCCAGCTCAAGACCCCACTCTTCGGCGGAGCCGATATGGTTCACCAGAGACTGGTAGTTGCGGCGGGAGATGATGCCGATATGGTGGATACCTGCGGCGGTCATATTGCTCAGAGAGAAGTCAACCTGACGGTAACGGCCACCAAAAGGCAGGGAAGCGGTGGTACGCTTGTCAGTCAGATTACCCAGCGACTCATCGCTGGCGAAAATAATACCCATTACATTCATGGCGAAACCTCCTTACAGCATATCACCGGGCAGCAGCACGGTGTTGGTTTCCAGAACAGCGCCCTTGGAGGTCACGCTGATCTTTCTCTTTTCGGTGGCATCGAAGGAACCACCGACCACGGCATTGCGGCCGATATGGCTGTTTTCGCCGAGAATTGCGTTGCGGACAATGGCACCGGGCTCAATGACGACGCCGGGCATGACCACGGAATCTTCTACCAGAGCGCCTTCACCTACGGTGCAGCCGATGGAAATTATGGAATGACGCACGGTGCCGTAAATCTCAGAACCTTCTGCAATGAAGCAGTTGACGGTCTTGGCGTTTGCGTCGATGTAAGAGGAAGGCAGAGCGTTGTTGCGGGCGTAGATCTTGTCCTGCTCGTTGCCCTGAAGATTGAAGGCAGGCTCCTTGCCCAGAAGCTCCATGTTGGCTTCCCACAGGGAATCGATGGTTCCCACATCCTTCCAGTAGCCGTCAAAGTTGTAGGCCATCATTTTGTGACCTTCGCCCAGCAGCTTGGGGATGATGTTTTTGCCGAAGTCGTTGCTGGAGTTTTCGTCCTCCTCGTCAGCAATCAGAGCCTTGCGCAGCACATCCCAGTTGAATACATAGATGCCCATAGAGGCATTGGTGGACTTGGGCTGCTTGGGCTTTTCTTCAAACTCGTAGATGGAGTTATCGGGGTTGGTGTTCAGAATACCGAAGCGGGATGCTTCCTTGAGGGGCACGGTGCGCACAGCGATGGTGCAGGATGCCTGATTCTTCTCATGGTAATCCACCATGGCGGCGTAGTCCATTTTGTAGATGTGGTCACCGGAGAGAATCACAACATACTCGGGATTATACCGATCAATAAAATCGATGTTCTGGTAGATGGCGTTGGCAGTGCCCTTATACCAGCCGCTCTTCTTGTCGTGACGCTCGTAGGGAGGCAGAACCTGAGCACAGCTGTGGGTCTTATTGAGGCCCCAAGGCTGACCGTTACCTATATATTCGTTCAGCTCCAAAGGCTGATACTGGGTAAGAATACCAACGGTATCAATGCCGGAGTTGACACAGTTGCTCAAAGGAAAATCGATAATGCGATACTTGCCGCCGAAAGGAACGGCAGGTTTTGCGGTTTTTTCAGTCAAAACCTTCAGCCGGCTGCCCTGACCACCGGCCAGCAGCATGGCAATACAGCGTTTCTTCTGAAAGTACATGATTACAGCACCTCGTTTCAAAGTATATTTCCTCCGCTCACGGGGGAAAAGTATTTCGGGAACTATGCAATATTTATCTTTGTCGATTCAAATAATATTTTGTCAGACACACAATATCATATGAAACGGCAAAGGGGGGCATAAAAATCCACCCCTAACATATCATATTTTTCTTAATTAAGGAATAGACAATTTATCTAAAATATTGCTTGATTTTCCGTTACTTTCAACAATTGACAACCAACTAACTGGTTTTGTACTGGGAATTTCGACAACATTCGACCGCTTTTCCAACCAAATGACACCAAGCCACCTGCCGAATTTTACACCGCAGTTGGGAAATTCAGCAGAAAATTTGTACCCCAGTTTTTTGTGGAAGGCCAGAGAGGCTTCATTCTCTGTGGTGATGAGGGAATAGATCACCCGGAATCCCTGCATAAAGAGGATTTTTTCCACGGCGGTGCAGAGCTGCCGCCCGATACCGCGACCGTGGATGGAGGGAGACAGATAGACGGAAATCTCGCTGCACCATGCGTAGGCTTCCCGCTCATAGGGCAGACTTCCGTAGGCGTAGCCCAGCACGGTGCCGTTTTCCTCCCATACGAGCCATGGACACATCTGGGTGTAGTTTTCAAAACGGGCTGTAAATTCATCCACGCTGGGAACGGTGTATTCAAAAGTGTAGGTTGTGTTGAGAATATATGGAGCGTAAATGTCCAGCATAGCCGGACAGTCTGCTTTTGTGGCTGGTCGGATCATTGTGCGTTTCTCCTCAAAATATTTTTTTCACTGTATATTTTACTCCCTGCCACAGCAATCGTCAAGGTTGACAATACGGGGAAAAATGGGTAAAATAAAGGGTAGTATAAAAACAAGGAGGGAACATTATGGAACCTGGCGGTAACGGCAATATACCCGGTCGAAGTAGACAGCAGGCCCGGCTCCAAATGGGCCTGTGATCCTTTGAACGGTGTTGTTTGCCTCTGCTTTTTCATTATAAAAAAGGAGGAAATACACCTTGGCAGAACGATTTGAAATTGTAGAAAAAGCCCTCATCAAGATGCTTGAGGAGAAAAAGTATACGGCGCTGCGGGACCTGCTGGTGGTTATGAATCCCAGTGATATTGCAGCTCTGTTTGATGATTTGCAGGAGGAACGAATCCCCCTGCTCTTCCGTCTGCTGCCCAAAGAGCTGGCGGCAGAAACCTTCGTGGAAATGGAATCCGACGCACAGGAATTGCTGATTCAGGGATTCTCGGATAACGAGCTGAAGGAAGTGCTGGACGAACTTTATGTGGACGATGCCGCAGACCTTGTGGAAGAAATGCCCGCCAATGTGGTAAAGCGTATCTTACAGCAGGCTGACCCGGATATGCGTACCTCTATCAACCAGATCCTGCGCTACCCGGATAACTCCGCAGGCTCCATTATGACCACGGAGTATGTAACCCTGCAGCCGGATATGACAGTGGGCGAATCCATCCTTCGGATTCGTCGGCAGGGTATCGATAAGGAAACCATTTACACCTGCTATGTGACTCAGGACCGTACCCTTGTGGGCCTTGTGACGGTGAAGGACCTGCTGCTGGCAGAAGATGACGATATTCCCATTGAAGAAATCATGCTGACGAATCTGATTTCCGTCACTACCCATACGGATCAGGAAGAAGTTGCCCATATGTTCAGCAAGTATAACTTCCTTGCCCTGCCTGTTGTGGACGGAGAGAACCGCATGGTTGGTATCGTGACCTTTGACGACGCCATGGATGTCATGGAAGACGAGGCCACGGAGGACATGGAAATCATGGCCGCTATGACCCCTTCCGAAAAAACCTATCTGAAAAGCTCTCCCTTTGAGCTGTTTAAGCACCGGATTCCGTGGCTGCTTTTGCTGATGGTGTCCGCAACCTTTACCGGCATGATTATCTCTTCTTTTGAAGGCGCACTCAGTATGCTGCCGGTGCTGACCGCATTTATCCCCATGCTGATGGATACCGGCGGTAACTGCGGCTCCCAGTCTTCCGTTACCGTGATCCGTTCCCTGAGCCTTGACGAACTTCATTTCAGTGATCTTGCCAAGGTCATCTGGAAAGAAATCCGTACAGCTGTGCTGTGCAGCATCGTGCTGGCAGCGGCATGCTTCCTGAAGATATTGCTGGTAGACCGTCTGCTGCTGCAAAATCCCAGCGTAAATATGCTGGTCAATGGCGTGGTGTGCCTTACTCTGGCAGTTACCGTTGTAATGGCAAAGGTGGTTGGCTGTACACTGCCCCTGCTTGCAAAGAAGTTGGGTTTTGACCCGGCAGTTATGGCAAGCCCCTTCATTACCACCATCGTGGATGCGCTGTCTTTGCTGGTATACTTCCTGTTTGCAAAGCTCCTGCTGGGAGTATGATAATGTGAATTTGAGCGGCGGTGACCCAAGCGGGTTGCTGCCGCTCTGCTTTTTGGAAAACATGAAAAAGCAGCCCAATTCGCATTTTTGCTGGGAAACATAAAAACAATCCGGAGAAGTCACCACCGTGATTTCTCCGGATTTTCCTATTCTTCGGCGGCCAGAAGCTCTGCAATCTGGACGGCGTTGGTGGCGGCCCCTTTTCTAATCTGGTCGCCGCAGCACCAAAGAGTGATGCCGCATTCGTCCGTGAGATCCGGGCGAATCCGTCCCACGAAAACCAGATCCTGCCCGGAGGTATCCAGAGGCGTGGGATAGCGGTTTTGGGCAAGGTCATCTACCAGCAGACACCCCGGAGCGTCGGCAATGGCCCTGCGGGCGTCCTCCACGCTGACGGGCACATCAAAATGACAGCTGACGGAAATAGAGTGGCTGCGCACGACCGGAACCCGGACGCAGGTGCAGCTGACTTTGAGATCCGGCAGGTGCATGATCTTCCGGCCTTCGTTCTGCAGCTTCATTTCCTCGCTTGTGTAGCCCAGGTATTGCGCTTTTCCAATCTGGGGGATTACATTGTAGGCAATCTGGCAGGGAAAAATCTTCGGAGAACAGCGCTGACCATTGCGCAAAGCCTCTACTTCCTCTGCAAGCTCCAATGGGCCGCCCGCTCCGGCACCGGACACCGCCTGATAGGTGGAGACGGTCATGGAGCGGATAGGAGCGATGGCGTTGAGGGCGTTTACGGCGGTGACGGTGATAATGGTGGAGCAGTTGGGATTTGCGAGAATGCCGTGGTGTCCCCGGATATCCCCGGGGTTTACCTCCGGAACGATGAGGGGAACATTGTCTTCCAGCCGAAAGGCGGAGGAATTGTCCACAAATACGGCACCGGATGCCTGTATGGCGGGGGCAAAGGTCTTTGCAATTTCATTTCCTGCGGCTCCCAGCACAATATCAGCTCCCGCAAAGGCTTCTTTTCGTGTTTCCTGCACGGGAATCATTTCTCCCCGGAAGGGGAGACTTTTGCCGGCACTGCGGGCGCTGGCAAGAAGAATGAGTTTTTTCAGAGGAAAATCCCGCTTTTCCAATATGCGCAGCATTTCCTGTCCCACGGCGCCGGTGGCACCGAGGATGGCGACGGTATCGGTTTTCATACAGGTGTCCTCCCGTTATAAAATAGCGATGAGCCAAATGTCAAAGGCTTCGTGTACCATCCTATGGGGAAATACCGGGAAAGATGCCTGTCCCCGGGATTTTTCCCTTGCCTTTTGGGAGAAAAGCGTATATCATAAGAGCCGATACCCCGGCGGGAAACAAAAAAGGAGCGATGCGTGTGGTAAAAGAACTGAACCATGACCCGATACTGCTGGCAAAAAAGTCGGAAAATGCGGAAAAATCGGATCTTCCGGCGGCGCAGGATCTCATGGACACATTGCTTGCCCATCGGGAGGAATGTGTGGGCATGGCGGCGAATATGATCGGCATCTATAAGAAAATCATCGTCTTTGCTGACGGCGAAAGCTATATGACCATGCTGAATCCGGAGATCATCAGGGCGCAGGAGCCTTATGATACCGAGGAAGGGTGCCTCTCCCTGCTGGGCGGCCCCAGAAAGACAAAGCGCTACCGAAAGATCAAGGTGCGCTATCAGAATTTGCAAATGGAAACCCGGCTCAAAACCTACACCGGCTGGACGGCGCAGATCATCCAGCACGAGGTAGACCATCTGGGCGGCATCCTGATATGAAAAATTTCCCCGTCTTTTGACGGCGGCATATAAAACAGACTCGGCAGTATCTGTATTTTTCAGATACTGCCGAGTTTATACACCAAGGGTGCAAGGATATACTGCTATACAGTGTTATGGTGCTTGCGACCGGGCTGTCGCGCCGACCGGCGCATCCAAACAATTTTTCGAAATATTTTTGCCTGCCTGTAACGAATCTGCTTTCTGCAGGATATATGAAGTGAAAGGAGGAGAGGCCTGTGGAAGATATGGAGCAAATCTATCGGCAGCACGCGAAAACTGTGTATAAATTTCTGCTGTCCCTGTGCCACAGCGAGCTGCTGGCAGAGGAACTGACCCAAGAAACCTTTTATCAGGCTGTCCGATCCATTAACCGCTTCGACGGTTCCTGCAAGATCTCCGTCTGGCTGTGCCAGATCGGCAAGCATTTGTGGTATCAATACCTTCAAAAGAAGAAGCGGGAGGTTCCTGCAGATGAAACTGCTTTTGATGTTGCTGTTTCTTCGGCGGAAGAAGAGACATTGGCCAGAGAAGGCCAGTTGGAGCTGCTGAGGCAGATTCACAGTTTGTCTGAGCCTGCCCGTGAAGTGGTGTATCTCCGGGCCTTCGGCGGCCTCAGCTTCCGGGAAATCGGTTATGTGCTGGGAAAGACGGAAAACTGGGCCAGAGTGACTTTTTACCGAAGCAAGGAACGCATCAAAGGAGGATTTGAACATGAAATATGAATTGCCCTGCGCCGTTGTACGGGATTTGCTTCCCTCTTATATTGAGGGGCTGACGGAGACGGAAACCACCGCCGCAGTTCGAGATCATCTGGAAAACTGCGATGATTGCCGGAAGAAATATGAAGCGATGAAAGACGGCGAGACCGGGGCCGCCGCCGATGAAAAAGAAGTGGACTATTTGAAAACTGTGCGACGGAAGAACTGGAAAAAGGTGATTCTGGCGGCCGCACTGGCTGTTGTGCTGGTACTGAGCAGTGTGGCGGTTTACGCCTTCCACATCGGCTCCCCCAGTACCGGCAGCGGCGTGAGTGTGGAAATCGTTCAGAAGGGTGATACCGTCAGCGTGAGCTGCACAAATCTGGATTCTGCTACCACTCTGGTGGGCTGGAAAATGGAAACTGTGGAAGACACCGTCTATATCACTGCCCGCAAAGTTCTGGCATCGCCCCTCCATACATCGGCACTGCCCGCCGCCATGGAAGTGGATACTGCCGGAATTACGAAAATCATGGCCTTTGGACAGCTGATCTGGCAGGACGGCCTGACTATCGACAGCCATACCAACCGCCTGTTGGAGAATCGTATTCCCTATGTGGGCAACGCCCCGGCTTTGGGTAAGCTGATTTCCGCAATGGACTTGGGTTATCCCTATACGCTGGAATTGCAGACAGCAAAAGAGCCATATGGGGTCACGCTCAATTTTACGCAGCCCATCGATGAGAATCGCCGTTTTCTGATTGAGGGAAACGCATACGTTCTGCTGGCTCTGGTGGACAATTTGGGCCGGGTTTCCTGGAATGACCCCAGCGGCTATTCGGATGCACTGACTCTGGATGAGGCCAATACGGCCATTCCGAGGCTGGTGGAGGCTTACAACGCTGCCCATGGTACCAATATCCTTTCCTTGGAGAGCGTAAAGGATTACGGTGCTGACAGCTATGAGCTTCAGCTGCTGCAGAACATTCTGGGCATCTGATTTTGCCGGCCTTGTGGCGTCCCTTTTCCTGCTGTTACTATTTTTAATCCCCGGCTTTTCGGCCGGGGATTTTTCATACTTTATAGTGCTTGCGCATTTCCTCCTGCGCCCGGGTGACTTCTTCCTTCAGCTCCCGGGCACTCATCCGCAGAGCGCCGGAGCGCATGGAGCCCAGCTGCACCAGAGAATCCGAAGTGGCTACCCGCACATTGTAGCTGCCGCCGGCCTGAGCGACCAGAGACTCAATGTAGGCATCGCCGGTTTCGTTTTCCTTGGTGAAAACAACATGAATATTGTGATATTCCTGCTTTTCACCCAGATTTCCTTTGACCTTGTAACCGTCAAATACCAAAACGACCCGGCTCTTGCGGTATCCTGCATAGCTGCTGAGCTGGTCGCAGAGCATCCGCCGGGCGGCCTCCAGATCTTCCTTGGCAATTTTTGCCAGATCTTCCCAGGCGAAAATGATGTTATAGCCGTCTACAATCAGATATTGCTGCTTGAGAGGACGGATGGTGAGTGTTTCAGCCGCCGGACGGTTTTCCGGCGGACGATACAGGCGGGTTTTCATGGGGCCGAACTCCCGCTCCATAATGGCTTCCAGCTCCCGATCCTCCAAGCGGAGATTCCGGGTGATAAGCTCCGGGGGACGGTTCTCCCGCAGTCCTGCCTGCAAATGCATATACTCGCTTACCTGATTCCATTTCACGGTAAAACCTGCACCGTGGGCGCAGAAAACGGAGTCCGGGGTGTTTTCCAGATCCTTTTCGGGATCGTACCCACGGCTTTCTGTCACGGCTTCCGGGTTGTGGCAAATGTCATAGCCGTCCGGCTGCAGCTGCAGGCGACCACGGCCTTGCGTATAGGCGGCAACCTGCTGGGCATAATCTCCCAACTCAGCCGCCGGGACACTCCCGGTGAGGGTGGAAAGAGTGCCGGAATTTTCGGGAGATTCAAAACTGCCGCCCATGGCCCGGATGTCCGTGATGGCCCGGCCAACCTGCTCCGTGGGAAGAATCAGCGTAAAACGGTACCACGGTTCCAGAAGCACAGACTTTGCCTGCATGAGTCCCTGACGGATGGCACGGTAGGTGGCCTGCCGGAAATCTCCGCCCTCGGTGTGCTTCAGGTGGGCTTTTCCCACCAAAAGGGTGATTTTTATATCGGTAATAGGAGCGCCTATGAGAACGCCCCGATGGACTTTTTCTCCAATGTGAGTCAGCACCAGATTCTGATAGGGGGCTTCCAGAATGTCCGTGGGACATTGGGTGGCAATCTGAATGCCGCTGCCTCGCTTCAAGGGCTCCATCAGCAGATGCACTTCGGCATAGTGGCGCAAAGGCTCAAAATGCCCCACGCCCTCTACGGTGTCTGCAATGGTTTCTTTGTAGAAAATCTGGGGATCGTCCAGCTGAATATCCAAAGAAAACCGCTCCTTGACCAAGGCCTTGAACACTTCCAGCTGGATTTTTCCCATAATCTGAATGTGGATGCTGCCTCCGTCCCACACAAGGCGGAGCATGGGATCTTCTTCCTCCAGAAGCCGCAGCTTCGGCAGCACTGTGGCGGGGTCAGCATGGGAAAGAATGGTGACCCGGTAGGTCATAATGGGCTCCAAGGCAGGTGCCGGGGCATTTTTCTCCGCACCCAGCCCCTGACCGGCGTAAGTGCCGGAAAGCCCGGTGACGGCGGCCAGCTGCCCAGCATAAATCTGCTCCGGCGCTGTGAATTTTTCTCCGGAGTAAAGCCGAAGCCCTACGATTTTTTCTTCCAGCGGCTCTGCATCCTTGTTAACATAACGCAGAAGCTCCCGCACCCGCAGTTCGCCGCCGGTGAGCTTCAGCCAGGTGAGCCGGTTGCCTTGGGGATCCCGGGAAATTTTGTAAACCCGTGCGCCGAAATCCACTTCCCGCAGGGGACGGGGCGTGTAGGTGTCCAGAATTTTCAGAAATTCGTCTACGCCGTCCAATTTGAGGGCGGAGCCGAAGAGACACGGGAACAGCCGCCGATGGGAGATCAGTTCCCGGATATTTTCCACGGTGACGGTGCCGGTTTCCAGATAGTTTTCGAGGAGCGCCTCATCGGTCATGGCGGCGGCCTCTGCGATTCGGTCAAAGTTTGCGCCGAAATCCGTACAGCCGGGGTTTAACTGCTTTTGCAGGTCTGCAAGGAGCTTTTCCCGGTCGGCACCGGTCAGATCCATTTTGTTGATGAAAAGAAAAACCGGGATGCCGTAGCTTTCCAGCAGTTTCCAGAGGGTCATGGTGTGCGCCTGCACACCGTCGGTGCCGCTGATTACCAAAACGGCACAGTCCAAAATGGGCATGACCCGCTCTGCCTCGGCACCGAAATCCACATGCCCCGGGGTGTCCACCAGAGTGATGCTGAGATGCTCCGTGTCGATCAGCGCCTGCTTGGAAAAAATGGTGATGCCCCGCATTTTTTCAAGGCTGTGGGTGTCCAGATAGGTGTCTTTGTGATCTACACGCCCCAAGCTCCGCAAAACACCGCTGCGATATAAAAGTGCTTCGGACAGGGTGGTTTTTCCTGCGTCCACATGAGCCAGAAGCCCGATGGTGATGGGTGTTTTCTGTTTGTCCTGCGGCATGGCAAAGCCCCCTTCCGTAAATGTTTTCCTACATTATAACATAGGAGCGGGATTTCGTCGATATTTTGTTTTGCATGCAAAAAGTCCCCGAAGCGCTTGGCTTCGGGGACGGATTTTTAATTACCCTTGGGGTTACAGTGGGGGCAGGCCTCGTAGCCGGCCTCAATTGCTTCATCATAGGTGTCGAAAATTTTCAGACGGAACTGATTGTCGGGAACCAGAGAACAGTCACGGGTGTGAAATACCTTTCGGCGGTTGTCACCGACAAAGTAATTCTGATATTCCTCAGTTTCACAGGCACCGGGCTGGGCTTTCTTTTCCCATTCAACACTCAAATCCTTGCCGTCACTGTGGATGCGGATCGTTCCCAGCTCGTCAGTGCGGTATGCGGGAACGCCTGCGTCCTTCAGACGGGAGAGAACCGGCTCGTGGGGGTGACCGTAGGTGTTTCCCTTTCCGCACATAATTACGGCGTATTTGGGATCCACTTCCCGAAGAAAACGGTAGGTTGTGGAGCTGTTGCTTCCGTGATGTCCTACCTTCAGAACATCCGCCTTTACATCGGCGCCGCTGTCCAGCAGGTCTGCTTCTGCTTCCCGCTCCATATCTCCGGTAAAGAGGAAACGGTTTTCGCCGTACTGCACCATCAAAATGATGGAAGTGTTGTTGGGGTCTTCATAGTCATGCTTTACAGGCCCCAGTACCGTAACGGTGGCATCGCCCAGAGGAAAGCTCAGTCCGGGATCGGGAATTTCCAGAGTCAGTCCCTGCTGGTCGGCATACTTTTCAAAGTCACGGAAAGCTTTGGAATTATAGCTCTTTGTGCCGCAGTATACCTGCTTTACGGGGAATTTGGCAAGTGCACCGGCAAGACCGCCGACATGATCGCCATGGCCGTGGGTGCCTACAACGGCTTCCAGCTCTGTAACGCCCTGTTTCAGAAGATAGGAAACAACCTTGGAGCTTTCGGAGCTGTTGCCGCCATCAATGAGCATAAACTTTCCGCCGCACTCCAGCAGGATGCTGTCTGCCTGTGCTACATCGATGAAGTGAGCTGTAAATCCGGTACTGTCGCCCGGCCCTTCTGCCTGCGTGGCATCGGTGGACTGAACGGTGGATTCGGGTGCGGAGGGAACGGTGGCTGTGTCCTGCGGTTTTACGGCCTGTGTGCATCCGCAAAGCACCAGCGCCAGAACCAGCAGGATACTGACTAGTTTCTTCATTTTCTCTCTTCTTTCATTAAACCGGTATTATTTTTTGGCTTTTTCTGCTGCTTTTGCCAGATATTCATAACGAATTTATGGGGAACCAGCTTTACAAGCCCTACCTGAATTTTGATGGGCAGTCCGTGAACGGAGTAGTCCTTTTTTGTCTTGTAAAGATCTTTCAGACCGGTGGCCACCACATCCTCGGCCTCAAAGAGGTAATTGAAATACTTTACCTCGCTGTTTGCGTCGGTCTGGCAGGCGTGGTTGAAAAACTCTGTTCTGACCCAGCCGGGATTCATGGCCATGACCCGGACACCGTCGGGACGCAGCTCCCGGTTGAGGCTGCGGGAATAGCTCAGAACAAAGGCTTTTGTGGCGGCGTAGGTGTTGATATAGGGCACGGGCTGGAAGGCCGCAATGCTGTCCAGCTGCAAAATGTGGCTGCCCGGGTGCATATAGGGTAGGGTCAGCCGGGTCATCCGCACCAGCGCCTTGCAGTTCAGGTCGATCATCTTGCACTCGTCTTCGGTGCTGATGTTGCGGAAACTGCCGAATTTTCCGAAGCCTGCCGCATTTACCAGCAATTTGACATCGGGCTTTTCTGCTTCCAAAAGGCTGCGGTAGCTCTCAAAGCTCTCTTCCTCGCAGAGGTCTAAGCACACAGGACGGACGGGAACCGCACATTCGCTTTTGAGAGATTCCAGCGCTGCTTTTCGCCGGGCAATGGCCCAGATTTCGTCTACCTTCACATAGCCCGTCAGCTGCTTTACGAATTCCCGGCCCATGCCGGAGCTGGCGCCGGTAACGATTGCAATTTTCATACATGATCTCCTTCCTGAATTTTGCGGGAATTTGTGTATGTCTGAGCGGCGGACAAAAGCGCCTGCCGCTGATTTTCAATGGTTTCGCTGACCACTTCGTTCAGAAGCCTGTTCAGCATCTGACCAATCTGGGGGCCTTCCAGGCCCAGCGCCATCATGTCCCTGCCGTTTACCGCCAGATCTCTGAGACTGAGGCAGCTGTTTTCTGCAGCCAGCTGATCCAGAAGCTCCTGAATTTCGTCAAAAACCGGCACATCGGACACAACGCCCTTGCTGAAAAAGTCTGCCTTTTGCAGCTGGATGAGCTGTACCAGTGCATCATAACCGTATTGGCTCAGCCGACGCCGCAGAAGCTTTCGATCCGGCTCCAAAGGCAGCATGTGCTTGTCGATGAGAAACACCACCTGCTGCCGCAGCTGGTTGGGGGCTTTCAGCCGCCGGAGAATTTCATCCGCCATCCGGGCACCTTCCTGAGCGTGACCGTAGAAATGGCCGATGCCCTGCTCGTCAAGGGTATAGGTGGGAACCTTTCCCACATCGTGCAGAAGCGCTGCCCACCGCAGGGGCAATTCCGGCGGGACTGCCGCCGTCACATGGGCAATGTGGGTGAAAAGGTCGAATTTGTGGTGGGGATTTTTCTGATCAAAGCCCACGGTGGGGGCAAGCTCCGGAATCACCTGCACCAAAATGGGGTGGCAGTTCAGCAGATCCTCGGCAGTTACCAAAGGAAGAAGTTTACATAATTCGTCAAACACTCGCTCCCTTGCCAGATGCGCCATCAGCGGAGCGCAGGAAACCATGGCTTCGGCGGTCTTGGGTTCCCAGTTAAGATGGTACCGGACGGAAAAGCGAACTCCTCTCAGAATCCGCAGAGCATCCTCCCGGAACCGCCGTTCGGGCTCTCCTACGGCTCGCAAAATGCCGTTTTTGAGATCTGCCTGCCCACCGAAGGGGTCCACAAGTCCCTCCTGCGCCGACCAGGCCATGGCGTTGACGGTGAAATCCCGCCGGGCAAGATCCTGACGGATATCGTCCACAAAAGCAACCCAATCCGGGTGGCGGCAGTCGGTGTAATTTCCTTCGGAGCGGAAAGTGGTGATCTCCACCACACCGTCAGAGGTGACAACGCCTACGGTTCCGTGGCTTACCCCTGCCAGAACCAGAGAAAAATCGCCAAAAACCCGGCGCATCTGCTCCGGGGTAGCGTTTGTGCAAAGATCATAATCGTGGGGCGTAAGCCCCAGCAGGGTGTCACGGACACAGCCGCCTACGGCATAGCAGGAATACCCGGCTTTATTCAGCAGATCGATGCATTTTTGAACGCAACGGGGCAGTACCATAAGAACCATCCTTTCCATTGGTGCGGGACACAGTCCGCAGACTGGGGAGATTGGTAATCATCCATATGGCACATCCGCCGAAGAAGGGAGGTGTGCTGCATCCCGGAAGGCAGACCATGCAGAAATAGAAGGCAGCAAAGGCAAAGAAGCTGTACCATCTGCGGTTTCCAAAATTGGCATCGAAAGCGGCCCGGTGGTAGCTTGCCAGCATCAGGCAGATAATTGCCAGAAGCTCAAAGACATAGTCCTGCAGCTGAGGGTCGGAGCTCCACATCCGGTAGCGACCGAAGAGGAACAGAGTCAGGTAGATGCAGACGATGCTGTGGAAGAGGGGAGAAGGGTGGATACCCTTCAGACGGCAGAAACCGGTAAATGTCAGAATAGCGGCGCAGAGCAGACCCAGAAGAAAGGTCAAGAGGTTTGCGCTGGGGTGCTTTTGTATAAATTCCACCAGAGAAGTTATCAGAATTCCGAAGGCGGCGAGGCAGGAACCCAGCCCGCCCTGCAGGAAAGGGGGGAAGTTAAAGCGATATTTGCTGGCCTCTTTTAGAGGCTCGGTGCCGATCAGCAGGGCAACAAGGACGATTGCCGTCAGAATCCAGCTGAAAATGTCGGCAATGTGGCCGGAAACAATCAGTCCCCTGTGATCTACGGCGGCAGTTAAAAGCCAGAAACGCAGTATAAATCCCAAAATACTGGAACACAGAATGAAAAAGGGCAGACGGGCAGGGGACAGGTAGCGATCAACAAACTGTTTCATAGAAAAACCTCCGAATCAGAATAGCGCAATAATCAGGGAAAATACGGCACTCAAAACGGGTTGATGCAGAAGATAGATCCAAAGAGAATGCTTGCCGCACAGCAGGAGAAAGCGAATGACAGGGTTGTCCGTGGAGACATTGGGCAGAAGACTTTCCTTGTTTTTGTAAAGGGTGCGCCCGAGAAATGCGCCCAGCAGGAAATAGCCCAGATTGGGAAGCAGAGGGAAATAGTCCGAAGAAATGAATCCCTTCCACGGAAGCCCCAGAGGCATGAGCCACGGGTAGTCAGGAGCCGGCACATGGAGCAGGAAAAATCCGGCGGCTACCAGCAAAATACCGGTGCCGAGAAGTGCCCACCAGGGAGCCTTCCGAAACAGCGGCCACAGAAGCATACAGCATCCGAGACATTGCAGAACGCCGAAATAAATAATGATGCCGGAATCCGCAAAATGGAGCGCATACATCCCGACGGTGACGAGGGTGCAGAGCATACCGCCTGAAAAAACCACCAGTCCCCGGCGGACGCTGTGGGAGCCGAGGGTCACACAGATGCCGGAAATCAGCAGAAATAAAATGCCGCCCCAGTTTTTAATAAAGAGAAATATCGGAGGATATTTCCAGTCCACCAGAGCGTAAAGCTCCACCAGATCGTATATGAAATGAACGGCTACCATGCCGAGAATAAACAGTCCCCGCAGGGCATCCAGTTCCCAAATGCGCTTTTTTGCCATAGAAACAATAACCTTCCTTAATTGTGAGAAAAGGAGGAACTATCCCAGAAAAAAGAGGGATTTTTCCCGAATATAATGATACATTATTATAGCATTTCGACGCCTGAATTTCTACCCCCAGATGAAAAAACTCTTTTCGCGTAATTTACTATTGTTTCTTTGAACAGGAAGGAGTATAATAGAAGAAATTGTGCATTTATGGAGGAAGTTTATATGCTTTTAGGAGGAATCGCCCTGCTTTCGGCAGTCATTTCGGTGCTGATCGGTGTTTCAGCGGGCGCATTTGCGGGCTTTGGCTGGCTGTGGATTTTGCCGCTGAGTTTCGTAGGTGTCTATTTGGGACTGTTTTTGCTGGCGTTTTTGTTTCTGCTTGTTATGTGCGCCATTGTGGATACCAGCAAGCCTCAGGAAAAAGACAGCAAATTCTACCGGGCCATGACTGCCCTGTATATCGATGCCATCGTCCCCATTTTGATGGCTCGGTGCCATGTGGAGGGGCTTGAAAAGACTCCGAAGGATGGCCGCTTCCTGCTGGTATGCAACCACACCAGCCTTTTGGATGTGGTGATTTTGCTGAAGTATTTCAAAAAGAGCCAGCTGGCCTTTATTTCCAAGCGGGAAAACAACACCATGTTCCTGATCGGAAAGATTATGCACAAGCTGTCCTGCCCCCTTATCAACCGGGAAAATGACCGGGAGGCACTGAAAACCATTCTGAAGAGCATTCAGCTCATTAAGGATGACGAAGTTTCCATTGCCGTGTTCCCCGAGGGCTATATCAGCAAGGATTATCTCCTGCACCCCTTCCGTAACGGCGTGTTCAAGATCGCACAGAAGAGCAAGGTGCCTGTGGTGGTTTGTACCCTGAAAAATACCAGCAAGATCAAGGAAAACCTGCCGAAGCTCCACAAGACAGATGTGTATCTGCATCTTGTGAAGGTTATTCAGCCGGAGGAATACGCAGGCATGAACACCGTCCAGCTGGGCGATCAGATCCATCAGCTGATGGAAGATGACCTCGGCCCCGATTTGGTGTGGAAAGCACCGGAATCGGATGCGGAAAACACTTGATTTCCTGCACGGTTCCAAGTATAATAAAATCTCGATGAAAATTATCCAATTTTGGAGGCTATACACATGAAAAACAGCGAAAAGACTCTGGATATGATCGTAAACCTCTGCAAAAACAGAGGCTATATCTACGCAGGCTCCGAAATCTACGGCGGCCTTGCCAATGCATGGGACTACGGCCCCTTGGGCGTAGAGTTCAAGAACAATGTCAAAAAGGCATGGCTCAAGAAGTTCGTGCAGGAATCCGACTACAATGTGGGTCTGGATGCCGCTATTTTGATGAACCCCACCACTTGGGTTACCACCGGCCATGTGGGTTCCTTCTCTGATCCTCTGGTAGACTGCAAGGGCTGCGGTGCCCGTCAGAGAGCTGATAAGCTGATTGAAGCAGCCGAATCCGGCAAGGATGTCAATGTGGATGCCATGAGCTTTGACGAGATGGACGCTTTCATTAGTGATCACGAGGACGTGGTTTGCCCCAACTGCGGCAAGCACAACTTCACCTCCATCCGTAAGTTCAACCTGATGTTCAAGACCCAGATGGGTGTTACTGAGGGCAATACTTCCACCGTTTACCTCCGCCCTGAGACCGCACAGGGTATTTTCGTGAACTTCGCAAATATCCAGCGTACCACCAGAAGAAAGCTGCCCTTCGGCGTATGTCAGGTTGGTAAGGCTTTCCGGAACGAGATCACTCCGGGCAACTTCACTTTCCGTACCCGTGAGTTTGAGCAGATGGAGTGCGAATTCTTCTGCCAGCCGGGCACTGATCTGGAGTGGTTTGCATATTGGAAGGACTTCTGCGTAAACTGGCTGACCGAGCTGGGCATCAAGCGGGATGCACTGCGCCTGCGTGACCATGAGCCCGCAGAGCTGGCATTCTATTCCCGTGCCACTACCGACATTGAGTATCAGTTCCCCTTCGGCAACGGCTGGGGCGAGCTGTGGGGCATTGCTGACCGTACCGACTACGATCTGGGCCGCCATCAGGAGGCTTCCGGCAAGACTCTGGAATACTTCGATCAGGAAAAGGGCGAGCACTATATCCCCTATGTCATCGAGCCTTCTCTGGGCTGTGACCGTGTGGCACTGGCATTCCTGTGCGAGGCTTATGATGAGGAAGTGGTTGGCACCGATAAGAAGGGCGATCCCGATGTCCGTACTGTGCTGCACCTGCATCCGGCTCTGGCACCTTACAAGGCTGCCATCCTGCCCCTGAGCAAGAAGCTGAGCCCCAAGGCCGAGGAAATCTACCATATGCTCCAGAAGGACTTCATGGTGGACTTCGACGATTCCGGCTCCATCGGCAAGCGCTATCGCCGTGAGGATGAGATCGGTACCCCGCTTTGCATCACTGTGGACTTCCAGACCGTGGGTGATGATACCACCGAGGCAGATAACTGCGTGACTGTCCGTGACCGTGATACCATGGAGCAGGTTCGTATCCCCATCAGCGAGCTGAAAAACTACATCGCTGAGAAGTGTGCATTCTGATCTGCGAGCTGGCATATAAATGTGTAAAATTCCCCCCGGAGCACCATGCTCCGGGGGGAATTTTGTATAAATTCGCCGGTGGCAAATAAGGGGTTGACAAACCAATATCACCGTGATATAATAATCGAGCACTTGAGAGAGTGCCTGAATATCGCGGAGTAGAGCAGTTGGAAGCTCGTCGGGCTCATAACCCGGAGGTCGTAGGTTCGAGTCCTGCCTCCGCAACCATAAAAA
>RCNI01000272.1_pt1 | contig 33802 bp, 40 predicted proteins | sample 2041151 | NCBI WGS metagenome assembly RCNI01 (sample SAMN09708214, study PRJNA481090) | feces metagenome | isolation source: feces | place: Antarctica: Albino Rookery
TTTTTAAAAATGAATTGAGAGAGGCTTGGCAAGAGGAAAAAGACTATTCAACAGTTGAGCAGTTTTGTAGTGATTATAATATATCTGTTAATTACTTTTACAAACATATAGGCAGTAAGAATAAGGTTAAAACCAAGTCTCTTAAATATGGACAAAAAATAGTTCCAAAGATTCCTCCCAGGGATTTATCACAAGAAGAAATCAACTTACTTATTAAAGAATACAAACAAGGAGCATCAGAAGAAAAGCTTTCCGATAAGTACAATATCAACCTGAATCAGATTTTCGATGTGTTAGAGAGCACCTGGGAAGATATGCAGCTGGAAAGAAACCTAATGAGCAGCAATAATTGCTATGAAAAGTCTATTATGGAACTTTACTTGCTGGATGGTTTAACCTGTAAAGAGATCGGATATATGTTTAGTATTCCTGCTTATAAAGTAGCGAAAGGATTAAAAGATGCTATGCGATTTAAAAATTGAATATATGACTGATAAGATATAAAGAGTGCATTAGTAAAAAATGTTATTCGTGTTTAGTGTCAGCGGATAAGCAGCCCGTGAAGATTATTTGTTTTTTCGTTTTTTTGAGCTTTCCATATTTCATTATGACACTTTTTCATATTATCTCCTTTTCTATATATTAAATAATTTATATTTTTCAGTGAATAAAGACAGTGTTGCGGGAGCTAATGCATTCTTTATATCTTATCAGTATTTTAAAATGAAAAGATGAGAAGAAAGGAGATCTTAAATATGATTAATTTTTATTTAAAGACATACAAAGACGAAATAAGAGGCTGCAAGAGAGCCCCGATAACTGATATCCACTATGTAGAATTAAAGGAAGAAGCCCCTTATTTCTGGGGTTTTGTAGATGATAAATACGCTGCAAAGATTGAAAAGGGAACCTGCTTATTATTAGCAGAAATTCCAGACGGCTTACATCAGACTATCAAAGCTAATTATGAAATCGTTATTACTGATATTAAGCCTATGGATGGCTGCATAATAGTTTATTTCAATATTTCAGCAATAGATAAGGATTTAAAAGGCGATTTGATTTTCAATATCAGAAAGCTTTATTTTCAGCCTGACGATTTTTTCAGAAGTTGAAAGAGCTTTAAAAAAGAAAGGGGCATAAGTGAATCACTGAAAAAGAGAAAAACATCAATAACCCAGAAATAAGAAATAAAATAAAATATTACCTGTATAACTACAATAACTCAATGGACCGAATAGAGAAATCAAAAGCAAAAATTCAGGAGCACAAGAAAGCAATTCAGATGGTAGAGAATACATGGACGGATCTTCCTGGATGCTCTTACTCTGGAATGCCGAAGAACCCTACTCCCTCCAATGATAGGATTTTAAACATGATAGATCATAAGGATCGAGATGTTGAGAGATTAAAAAGACTGATTGAAAAAGAAGAAGTCAAGATTGAGGAAATTTTACAGTTTTATAGGGTTATAAGCCTCTTGCTCTCGGATTGTACCGATAGACAAGAAAAGATAATTGATTTTTATTATTTCAAGAGAAATAATTGTATAGAAACTTGCTATCTTGCAAGGATTGGAAAGACTACTTTTAGAAGAGAAAACAACCATATTATTAATAAAATTGAAGAACTACTCCGTCAAGATGAGGAGTCTCTATAAAATAATAATGAAATGAGGAAAAAATATGAAACGAAGACTGTATCTGGAAACTGACAACTACCCTGAACTTATTCCCGTTGAATTTGTAGAGGGTGAGCTTGTTCCAGTAGGCAATGGGAACCGTATTCTTAACATGATTACAAAGATTCCTAAAAAATGGAGCTCGCTGATATTTGATGCAATGGAGCGCCCCGATTTTACATTTATGACTTTCCATGAATGCAATAATCCTAATGGGGCTTATTCTGATATCGATATTCATTACACAGGGCTAGGAAATGCTTATGCAATAACAGTCTTTAATTCTAATATGATAGAAGAGATACTGCGGGAATACCCTGTTAGGTAATCCTTTTAAATAATATTGAGGGCTTGAAAAAGCCCTCTTTTTTTTGGCTCTTTATGGTTCCTGTTGGCCCCTATAAGCACCAGCAGAAAAATTAAAAGTGATATATAATATAATTGTTATCAGAATAAAAAGATAACAAAGCTAGAAAATCTTATTTTTTAGTATCCTGTCTCATATTTTTTTCTTTTTCATATCATTTTTTTTCATTCTTTAAGGCGCATGATTTAGTTTTTCTAGGTCATGTGCCTTTCTTTTTAAGAACAAATAAGCAGACCAGGAACATTTTTAATTGAAAAATACCAGTTCTTATATTGATTAAAGGAGGTGCAGTAAGAAATGGCTTTAAGAAATACAGATTATGACATAAATAAAGAACGAACACCCGAAGAGCGCCGTGCTGCGGCTATAAAAGCAGGCAAAGCATCAGGCAAAGCTCGAAGGGAAAAACGAGACATGAAGGAGTCTTTAAGTATCCTTCTTGATCTAGCTATTAAGAGCGGGGCCGTGATAGACCCGAAAGATAAAGAACTTCTGTCCGAGGTCAAGGGAAAGAATTTAACTGTAAGCGATGCAATCCTTATTGCACAGATTCAGAAAGCATTAAAAGGCGATTTGAGAGCAGCTGAATTTATTAGAGATACGTCAGGGCAGAAACCTATTGAGAATAGAAACGTTACGCAAGATCTAACGGTCAGCAATCCTTTTGCTAACCTATCAACAGAAGAATTAAGAAAGTTGATTGATGATGAGTAACCTGAAGGCTGCGATTAAAAGACAGGCCTTGTTTGAACTTGCGAGACGTGACTTTTGGACTTTCTGCAAATTAACAGACCCGAAGTTTTACAAAGAGAACAGGCCTCACCTTAAAGAGCTCTGTATGATTTTGCAGAACTTCATAGAGAATTCAGATAAGGAATATTTGGTAATTAATGAGCCCCCGAGACATGGAAAATCATATACAATCCAGAAATTCACACAATGGCTTTTACAGGATATTTCTATAAAGATTATGACGGCGAGCTATAACGAAAAGCTTTCCACAAAATTTTCAAAAGCTGTAAGAAATGGAATTATGGAAGAAAAAGCAGATGAAGACATTATTGTTTATTCTGATATCTTCCCTAATGTAAAAGTTAAAAAAGGAGATGCAGCCGCTAACTTATGGAGCCTTGAAGGCGCTTATGATTCTTATTTAGCAACGACTCCTTCTGGAACTTCAACAGGTTTTGGTGCAAGTCTTGTTATTATTGATGACCTTATAAAAGATGCGAAAGAAGCTTATAACCCGAATGTACTCGAAGAGCATTGGAGCTGGTTTAATAATACGATAAAATCCAGAGTCGAGGAAGGCGGCAAGATCATTATTATCGCTACCCGCTGGAACTCCCAGGACTTATCAGGTCGTGTTATTGAAGAATTCGGAGACGATGTAGAAGTATATTCAAGAAGCGCCTTGGTTAATGAAAAGACTCATGAGATGCTTTGCCCTTCCCTGCTGTCTTATGAGAGTTATATAAAAAAGATAACTCCGATGGATAAGCATATTGCAAATGCTAACTACAATCAGATTTGCACTGATGTGGAAGGAAATCTGTATAAAGAACTTAAAACATATAAATCAGAAGAGATCCGAGACTTCGTGGAAGTTTATAGCTATTGTGATACTGCCGATGAAGGCACGGACTATCTTTGCAATATAATCTGGGGAATAAAAAATAGGCAATGTTTTATTCTTGATGTTTATTATACCCAGGAACCTATGGAAGTAACAGAGCCTTGCGTTGCGGGCCGTTTAAAGCAGTACAACGTAAAATTAGCAAGAATAGAGAGCAATAACGGCGGAAAAGGCTTTGCTCGAAGTATTAAAAGAATACTTGAAACAGAATTAAAAACATACGGAACTACTGTCAAATGGTTCCATCAATCGAATAATAAAATTTCACGAATTAGGTCAAATGCTACCTGGGTTATGGAAAATATTTATTTTCCCGAACACTGGAATGTTATGTGGCCTAATTTTTTTAAAGATATTAGCCGCTTTCAGGCTGCGGGCGGAAACCTGCACGATGATAGCGCCGATGCCTTAACTGGTGTCGCTGAAACTTCTCAAATGATTATTAAATAAGAAAGGAGGGAGAAAGAGTGGCAGTAGATAGCAACAAAACACGAAGTTCAACTAATGTATTGAGTTTTTTTATGAATGAGCTTAATTGCAAAGATGCTGGGAAGTTGGACGCTTCTTTGCTTGATGTTGTTTTGAGTAATGATATTTCTTTTTTAAAGCTGGCAAAAGATACGTATGGCTTAAAAAGGGATTTTGTTATGGAGTGCTTTTCTTCGTTTATGGTTGAGCGAGATAATTTAAAACAAGACTTCACCCCTCCAAGCTTTGCCTCCTGTGTGGCAAAACTTGCAGTTGATCGCTTTGAGCTGGAAGGGCGGGAAATCCTTTCTTGCTATGACTGCTGCTGCGGCTCTGGTGCCCTTTCCTTGGCTCTTTTTGAATTTAATAAAGATATAGTTTTTTATATGGAAGAGCTGGATACGACGGTTCTCCCCTTCCTCCTGTTCAATCTTATGCTTCGGGGAGTTAATGCTGATGTTATAAATGGCGATGTTTTAAAAAATGAATTTTACAAAGTTTATAAGATAAGAAGGAACGGGGAGTTTTCACAGGTTAAAGAGTTAGATCCGAGTGGGTATTCTATTCCTGCTTGTGATGTCTCTATTAGCAACCCCCCCTTCAATCTCCATTTTAAAGATTCTTGTGATTATTCAAGTTATGGAGGATATAAGCAGACGGCAATGGCTGATCCGCTTTTTTTTATAAGATGCATAGAACAAACAAACGAACAAGGAAAAGCTTTTATTATTGAATTCCCAGGATTTAATTACAGACAGAATAATGTTTCTGCTTTTAGAAAATGGATGGTAGAAAGTAACACGCTTGATAGCGTTATTATCCTTCCAGAAAAATCTTTTATAAATACCTCTATCAGTACCGCTCTTTATGTTTTAGATAAAAAGAAAAGTAATAATGAATTTGCTTTTATTAGCAATAAAGAGCAGAACTACCACGAAAAACTATACGACACTTTTAAAAACGGAACTTTTGGAGGAGCAGCGCACATGAACAGGGTATATAAGAAATCCCATAACGGTTTGGATTTTGGAAATATTTTAGTTTTGTCTGATGCGGTTAATTATCACAAAACATATTTAAGGGAGTATATGAATGTTTTTACTCTTGAAGATATGCGTAAAAACGGAGATTTTGAAGATGATTACTCTTTTTCCCCATTTATACCAGAAAAACAACCAGAACCGAAAAAGAAAAAAACAAACACGGACTGGTTGAATAAACCTATAAAAAGAAAGAAAGGAGCAGGTAAGAAATGCGATTAATAAACAACATAAAGGAAGGAGTGAGAGCGAAAATGCGAAGCTTTTTAGATATTAGAGAAACAACAACCACAACAGCATTAAGCATTGACCAAGATATGACCCATGAAGTCAATGTTGGATTACATAAGATTCTATATAGAACCGATTCCTACGAGACGCAGCAGGCTTTTAAGCTGCTTAATAGTAGTAGTACCCTTGGTCGCTTTTGGGCCTCTGTGCCTTACGGTAGGGCCCGTAAGATACGTAATGATTTGTACCAGGTAATTATTGATACTTATTCAGATATCTGCACTAATGCTCTAAATGCTCCTGAATTTGAAGATAAGGCAAAAGAAGATCTTTTTAATGAGATTTTTAGTGATAAGAACGAGCAGAACCTTTGGACTTTAACCAAAAAAGCAATTACTGATTGCTTGAAGACAGGAGACGGGGCTTTCAAAATCTCGTGTGATCCTGATATTTCCCATTTTCCTATTGTTGAGTTTATAGATGCCGAATTTGTTGACTATGAGTACCGAAGAGGAAAGCTTGTTGAAATTATCTTTTATTCTCATTTTTATGAGAACCATAAGAAATACGTTTTAAAAGAGCACTATGGCAAGGGATATATCAAGTATGAATTATTTGAGGATGAAAAGCCTGTACCGTTAAATACCCTTAAAAGACTTGCTTATTTGTCAGATATCACTTTCAGCGGCTCCTACATCATGGCACAGCAGTTTAAAATTTGGGATAGTCCAAAGTATACAGGAAGAGGAAAGCCCCTACTGGATGGCAAGCTGGACGAAATAGACGCATTAGATGAGATTATTTCTCAATGGATGGATGCGTTGAGATCGGGCCGTGTGAAAAAGTATATTCCTTCAAGCCTGATCCCTGTGGATGAACAGGGCCGCTTAAAAAATCCTAGTGAGTTTAATGACAACTTTATAGAAATTCAAGGAAGTATTTCAGAGGCGGCAGAAGATAAGATAACTGTTGTGCAGCCTGATATTGAGTATGAAGCCTTCTTGTCTTCTTATGTTGCATCACTTGATAGATGCCTGATGGGTATTATTAGCCCGAGTACACTTGGCATTGATGCTCGAAAGCTGGATGATAATGCAACAGCACAGAGAGAAAGAGAAAAGATTACAGGCTGGAAACGAAACCAGATTACAAACGTTTTGGCTGATGTTATTCCTTCTCTTATCAATAAGGTTTTAAAGACCTATGAGAATATGACGGGTGAGCTCGTGGATGACTCCACAATCGAAGTTTCTTTTGATGAGTATAATTCCCCTGGAATCGAACAAAAGCTTGAAGTAGCCGCAAAGGGAGCCCCTGGTGTGCAACTTCTAACTTATAAGCAGATTGCAGAAATTATATGCGACGATAAAACAAATGAAGAACAGGAAGAAATTGCAGCAGCTCTCGAATCTTTAAATAATCCAACTATTGAAGAGCCAGCAATGTTCCCTAATGATTTCGAAAAAGAAGACTCGCTAGATATCGAATAAGGCGGTGATTCTTTATGGCTTCTATACATAATCTTTTAAAACTTTATGAGGATATGGAAAACAAGCTTATTGAAGATATGACCAAAAGATTGCTTTACCACTCAAAACACTTTACTTCAAAAGATACGGCGGCCTGGCTGGAATATCAGGAGAAGCAAAGATTGCTTTTTAAAAGAAGCGCTAACAATACCATTAATCGCTATAAAAGAATAATTAGAAGAGAAACTGAAAAAACGCTCCGAGAAGTTTATTCAGAAAGTAAGCAAAAGGAATTTAAAAGACTCGTAAGAAATTATGGCAAGACAAGCAGATTTAAAGACGCTTTATCTGATATTGATTTACAAGGCCTTCACGGGCTCGATGAGGCCCGTTTGGTTTCTATCCTGTCAGCGGCCGATAGAGACATAGAAAACGCTACACGGGCCGTCCTGCGCCTCGTAGATGACGAATACAGGCGGGTTATAGTAGATGCATCACTTGAATACAATGCGGGCTTAAAAACGCTTAATAAGGCTATTGATGATGCACAGCGTAATTTCCTTATAAGAGGAATAACTTCTATAACTTATAGCAACGGGGCAAAAGTAAACATCAGAAGTTATTCAGAAATGGCATTAAGAACATCAGGACAAAGAGCAAGAATAGAAGCGGAAGCAAGTTTGAGGGATTACTTGGGAATTTACACTGTCCGAGTAAGCTACCACGGCATCACCTGCGATAAATGCGCCCCCTGGCAAGGGAAGGTTCTTATTGATGATGTTTACCAGCACGGGACTCCTGATGGAAAACATAAGCTTTTGAGTGAGGCTATCAATGCGGGCCTGCTCCATCCTAACTGTCGCCATTCTTTAATGACGATAGATCCTGAAATTGATGGGGATTCGATAGAATACGAATACACGGAAATAGACGCCGACCATTACAAAGAACAACAGCATCAGAGAAAACTCGAAAGAGATATCAGAAAATATAAGAGACTTGAAGCTGGAACCTCTGACCCCTCTGAACAAAAGACATATAAAGAGCTCCGAAAACTTAAATCAAAGGAATTAAAGGATTTTGTCGAGGATTCAGATTTTCTGGTTAGACAGAGGGACCGTGAGAAGATATAAAACTATATTTAGATTTTTCATCTAATTTTTAACCACTATATATAGTGGTTTTTATTTTTGCTTAAATACTATATATTGTGGTATTTTTTGCAAAAAGTCGCAGAATTAGTTTTAAATTTGTTTTGTGAGTAATTACCCGTGAAACAATTTAAAATCAATTCTACTGTTTTTTTGTCCAATACGTGCTTAAGACGTTAAAAGATGTCATGGATTAATTAACAGCCCACAGGCTTAAAATGGAGGTTTTTAAAATGGAAGAAAATAAAAATAATGAAGTTGTAGAAACAACACAGGAAGGAACTGTTGAAGGCAACGGAGCCGCAGCTGCAAAGGAAAAAACCGCTCCCAGAACTTTTACCCAAGAAGAAGTCGATGAGATTGTAAGAAATCGACTTGCAAGAGTAAAGCAGCCAGAAACAAAAGACACAGATACTTCAAAATTAGAAGAACTGCAATCAGCTTTAAATTCTCAATACAGAAAAGTTATGAACTACGAAACAGAAAAGATTGCAGGCTCTTTAAACTTCAAAAAAGATCGTTTGGATGCAGTCCTGAAGTTGGCAGACTTATCTGCAGTAAAGATTAATAAGAATGGGGAATTTAGCACCGACGAAATCAAGGAAAAACTGGAAAAAGTCGCAAAGGATTTTCCTGAATTTGTAGTTGAAGTTAAAGAGAAAGCAAAGCCCGATAAGAAAGGCTTTATTAAAGCTGGTGTAGAAACTAGCGAAACAACAAAAACAGATGATTTATACGAACAAGTTAGAAAAGGATTCGGACTGTAATCAGGCCCGAATTTTTTTATACCCAAAATTAGAAAGGAAGGTAATTTAAAATGGCAAATACAATCGCTTATGCTGAAGTGTTTCAGCGCACACTTGACGAATACTTAACTGCAGAACCTGTCACCTCTTGGATGACTGAAAATGCTAATAGTGTAATTTACAACGGAGGTAATAAATACAAGGTTCCCAAGATTTCTTTTGGCTCCAATAAGCCTGTTGACTATGATAAGGAAAACGGATTCGCAACTGGTTCCGTAACTTTGGAGTACGAGGAAAAGACTTTTGAAAAGGACTGGGGCCAGTCTTTCATGCTTGACACTATGGATATTGACGAATCCAACTTTGTTCTTACTGCTGCTAATACCATGAAGCAGTTTAATAAAACAGTCTTTGTTCCTAATATCGACGCTTACCGTTTACAGAAGATTGAGGCTCTTGCAGCTGCTAAATCTCATTCCAGAGAGCTTACACCTACAAAGGCCAACGTTTACAGCGAGCTGAAGAGTGATCTCCGCAAGGCCGTCTCCGAGACTGGTATTGCTGAAAAGGATATGGTTATTCATATCTGCCAGGATGCTTACACTACTCTTTGCGATTCTACTGAACTTCAGAAGACTTTACAGGTAAACGGTGCAGCTGCTGACCTTAACGCAAATATTAAGACTATCAACAACGCAACTCTGATCGTTACTCCTAATAGCAGAATGATGACTGCTGACAACAAGCAGATTTATTGGGAAGTTATGGCAAGAACCGCTCCTGTTGCTATCGTCAAGAATGATAAGCTCCGTATCTTCACTCCTGACGTTAACCAGAAGGCCGACGCTTACAAGGTCGATCAGAGACTTTATCATACTCTGAATATTAACGACAACCAGATGGCAACTGTCTACTGCGCAAAGGCTGCTTCCGCAGGAGTTTAATTAGGAGGTGAGTAAGGATGGTATACGCAGACGCTACATATTATAAAACCGTTTTTTATGGAACTATAATCCCTGATGAGAATCTAGAACGCCTCCTTGCTCGTGCCTCTGAAAAAATTGACGAGGCCACTTTTAATCGTTCTAGAACTCTTACATTGAGCGAGTACGAGAAAGAAATGCTTCAGAAGGCTACTTGTGCCGAAGCCGAAGCGTTGCAGGAATACGGGGAATGCGATGCAGATTTAGCTAGCTATTCAATTGGAGATGTATCGCTTTCCTTTAATTCCTCTAATAACGGATCGGGCTTGGTTAGCACAAAGGCTTTTAAGTATTTAAGCCGTACCCGTTTAATGAGCCGTATTCTGTAAGGGGGTTGTAATAATGATAAAAAAATTATTCTACCCCTCTTACTGGGATACTTTACCGATAGAGATTTATATTGTTGAGATGAACGAAGACGGAGAAGAAGTTATTACAAAATCTTGGAGCGGAAGATGTAATTTTTCAGAAACGAATAAGAGAGTACAGAATGAAAAAGGGCTTTGGGTGCATCTGTCAGGTGTAGTCCATATCAAGGGAGACATCTTCCCTTCTTGCCCCGTTATTTCTGGATATGTTGTATTTAATGGTAAGAAAATAACAATTTCTCATGCGAGCCGTCCCCGAAATCCTGATGGCACCGTAAATCATACATGCTTGGAGCTCCTTTAATATGGCAAATGTGGTTTTAAATATGGCTGCTATTAGAAAAGTAGAGGAAGCTCACTTGAAGGCTGCTATTTCAACTATGAACTCAATAAAGGCCGACGTGGATCAGAGTCAGACCGTTCCTTTTTTATCTGGACAGCTTGACGGGTCCGTTTTTATTGATGTTTCAGATCCTTATCATAACGGAATACAACTACAATACTCTGCGCCTTATGTTAATTATCAATACTACACACCAGGCTTGAACCATTACACGGGACAACATGCAAACGCAAAAGATCACTGGCTCGATCCTTATTTATCAGGCGGGACAAAAGAAGATTTTGCACAAGAGAAATTTAAAGAGCATTTCAGAAGGGAGATTAACCGATGAATAGTAGCATTTTTAAAGATTACTTGAAAACATTGTTTCCAGGAATGAATTTCAGACTTGGGAGAATTGATGAGAACATAGAGAAACAAATCACTATTTATACCAGAAACGGAACAAGTGGATTATTCTTCTATGGTGAAGGACATACGCAGAAAATGCCCCTGACTCTTACTATTACTTATTCAAAGAATTATGCAGAAACAGAACAAGAAGTTAATAAAATCTTCGAAGCTTTAACAAATCTCAACAATATCAAATTCAAAAATACTGTTTTTTCAGTATTTCCATTTAACAGCCGCCTTCCTGTGTACCTTGGATATACAGAAAGCGGCTTTTATCAATTCGCATTAGATATAGATGTTGTTTACAACAAATAAGAACAGAAAGGAAGGATCTCACAATGGCACAATATACAGCTATTCCTACAAGATTAAACACTTTAAAGGTTGCTACTGGTGGAAGTGAAGGAGCCGAAACCTACACACAAATCAGCGGCTTGACAAATATCCAGTTAACATTTGGAAACGAGAAAGAGCAGTATTACACATACGATTCAGTATGGCAGGATACAAACGTTCTGGGAAAATCCATGCAGATTACTTTTGAGGGAAAACGTTACAAGGATGATCCCGCACAGAATAAGCTTGTTGCAACTGCTGACAAAGCAGGAGATGAAGCTTGCGTAAAATGTCAGTATTCATCTGCAAGCGATGGAACTTATGAAGGATTGTTTGCTGTTGAGCTTACAGAGTTCGCAGGAGGCGGCGATCCTAACACCACAGGCTTTATCAAGGGAACTCTTTATCTTAAAGGAGAACCCAAGCATACAGCTCTGGGAGTGTAATCCCTCATTATTTAAAAAAAGGGATTGAGGCGTTGAGTCTTAATCCCTTTATTTTTTTTGAATTAGAAAGGAGAAAATACCATGAAAATTTATACAACAGACGGAAAGATCATTACCGAAAGACCTAAAATTCAGATCGGGGATAAGCTCTATATGGTAGATGATAGACAGTCAACATTCACAAAGATTAATAAAGCATTGAACGAGAACCCCGACGATTTAAACGCAGTGTTCGAGCTTGTTTTTGGAAAGAAAGAGGCCGCAGAAATCGAGAAGCTGGAGCTTTCTGTTTCAGGAACTCAAAACCTGCTTATCTATGTTTTTGCAGCAATTAAAGGCTGCGAGTTTGAGGAAGCCGAGAAGTTTTTTCGTAACGAGCAGTAAACCTTCCGCAAAGCAATTAGAAGAGCTTGGATATGATTCTGAATTTGATAAACAGATAATTGAGACTTCTTTGATTTCTCAATATCATTTTTTGCCTTCTGAATTAGAAGAAATGAAGCACAGCGATTATTTTAAATTGATTGCTGGGCTTAATAGTGAATCTTTACTGGCTAATGTTATAAGAATCAGGAAAGAGACAGATCCTCAAAAAATAAGAGATTTTGGACTGACAGAGACTCAATTACGAGTTGAATGGCAGTCTTTTTTAATGCAATTAGAACAATAACAAGAAAGGAGGATCTTTATGGCAGGACAAAATGTAGGTCAGATATTTCTTCAATTGAGTATTCAGAATAACGTAGCCTCTCAAATTTCCACACAAGCGAACCAGGCAGCCTCACAGGCTCAATCAGCTTTTGGAGGCGGCGCTTCAAGAATTGCGGCAATGTCTAAAAAGTTTCTTGCAGGAGCCGCTGTAACTGCTCTTGTTGCTTTTGGTAAAAAGGCTATTGATGTTGCTTCTGATCTTGAAGAAGTTCAGAACGTCGTAGATACAGCTTTTGGAGATATGGCCTATCAGTGCGAAGAGTTCGCAAAAACTGCATCGAAACAATTTGGAATCTCTGAATTACAAGCAAAAAAGATGGCTTCAACTTTCATGAGTATGAGTAAAGGAATGGGATTATCAGGAGACGAAGCCGCCAGGATGTCAATCAATATTGCAAAATTATCTGCTGACGTTGCTTCCTTCTATAACTTATCAGCTGATGAAGCTTCCACAAAATTAAAGGCTATTTGGACGGGAGAAACCGAAGGATTAAAAGATTTGGGCGTTGTTATGACGCAGGCAAACCTTGAAGCGTATGCAATGTCTAACGGTATTAAAAAGAACATAAAAGACATGAACCAGGCGGAACAGACAACGCTCCGTTATAACTACGTAATGGAACAGTTAAGCCTTGCACAGGGAGACTTTGCAAAAACTTCTGGATCTTGGAGTAATAGCGTAAAGTCAATGGGTGAAAACTTTAAAACTGCAATGGGTAATATCGGCGCAGTTCTAATTCAGGTCTTCACTCCTGTTCTTCAGATTTTGTCTGAATTAATTGAGAAATTTGCAGCTTTAACAGAAAAAATGAAAAGTACCGTAAACAAAATTTTTGGTAAAGAAACAACTGATGAAGCTGTTAAAAATATTACCTCTGGCGGTAAGGAAATGGCAGAAGCCGTAGAGAACACAAATAAAGAGGTTGAAAAAGCGGCCCTGGGCCTTGCTGGATTTGACCAGCTTTACACAATAGGAAAAAAGAAGAAAGACGACGTTTCAAGTTCTGGAAATGCTGTTGCAGAGGCTATGGGCGAAGTCCAGGCTTACAAATCTGCAGAAGTTGAAAAAGAAAGCCTTCTTGATAGATTTGGTAAAAAGGTTGTAAGCGTTTATAAGAAAATAGAGCCTCATTTAAAAGGCTTCTATAATTCTTTTGTTTCTCCTGTTGTTAAAGCAATTAAATTCTGCCTTGAATACATAGGAACAAAGATTGGACCGATGAAAGAAATCTTTGGAAAAATCTTTAAAGGCGCTGCAGAAGTTGCAGTTTCTGCTTTTGAATGGTTCTCTTCTATTTTTGGAGGAGTAATGCAGAGCCTCGGCGGATTTTGGGAGCAGTACGGAAAACCGATTTTTAAAGGAATTATTGATGCTTGTGTTGATGTTTGGAATATAGTCCAAAAAGTATTTAATTCCTTGATTGTCCCATTATTTAAAAAGATTTTTTCATTAGGAAAGAACTTCTGGGAGAAACACGGAAAACCTATGTTCGATTCTCTGTTAGGACTTCTTGGAGAGGTTGGAAAGCTTCTTTTGAGTATCTGGGAGAATGTATTGAAGCCTGGTATTAACTGGGTTATAGAGGCTTGTAAGCCCCTTGTAAACGGTATTATGTGGTTATGGGATAAGTTGTCTGCTATTGCAGGATTCGTTGCTGATATCTTTACAAGATTTATTGACCAGCTCAAAAGTTCCGTGAAGCTTATAACTGAAGTATTTGATGAAGGCATTATCCAGTCTTTCAAAAACTTAATTTCTGCAATTGGTGATTTATTCTCTGGTTTGTGGGAGTTAATAAAAATGCCTATTAACTGGATTATTGAAGGCATCAATAAAGTTATTAGCGGCCTTAATCATATCTCCGTAGATGTCCCTGACTGGGTTCCTATTTTTGGAGGTCAGACTTGGGGCTTTAATATTCCTGAAATTCCTATGCTTGCAAAGGGCGGAATCGTGGATCAGCCTACATTAAACATTGCAGGCGAAGCGGGCCCAGAAGCTATCACTCCTATTAGCAAACTTGAAGAAATCGTTGCAAAGGTAGTAGCTCAAACAATCGCAGCAATGAAAGAAACAAATACAGAAGAGAATCCCGAAATTACAATCCCCTTAACTGTAAACCTTGGAAATAAAACAGTTGTAAAGGAAGTTATTAAAGGAATCAACAGACAATCAAAGGTTAATGGAAAGCCAGTAATTATTAACACATAAATAGAAGGAGGATGATAACGATGGCAGAAAAGTTTTTTAAATTGAATGGGGTCAGCGTTGCTTCTCCTTCTAATTTTACAGGAGCAGCAGCAAATAACTTGGATTCTGACTCTTCAACTCGTCTTGAAGATGGCGGAATGTTCATTAAAAGAATCAGAACAGGAGTCAGACAGTTTCCTGTTACGTGGCCCTCTCTAACAGATGCAGAAATAAAGCAGATCCTGGATATCATCGATAACAAGGATATTATTTTTGTTGATGTTACTTATAAAGACGCTCACTATGGAATAATTACAAAAAAATTCTATGTGTCAGGTACTACTTGGGACATGAAAGCTCCAGGCTTGTGGTCCTTGAATTGTTCCTTTACAGAGAAATAAAAGGAGGTTGTAAAATTGTACACGAACACATCAGCAGCCTTTGACGCTGCTATTAAAAGCGATAGCCAGATCGTATGCTCAAAAATCACTTTGACTTTAAAAGACGGAACCATTCACAATCTGACGGATGGCGATTTCATAGGAAAGTCATTAGAAATAAATAAGTCCGCCTTTGCAAACGATTCTTTCAGCCTGGGCGGCACTGTTTCGAAAGAAATTAGATTTTCTTTAAATAATCAAGATAAAAGATGGGATAACGTAAACTTTAAAGGTGCAAAAGTAAAAGCTTATAGCGGTATTTATATTGACGGGGCTCCTGAATATGTCCCGATGGGAACCTTCTGGCTCGATTCCGCAGGAAAACCTCTTGATACAATAGATATTACGGGCGTTGATTCTATCTTGAAACTGGAAAAGAGTTATTCAGGCTCTGCTCTTCCTTATCCAGCAACAGTTAAACAAATTCTTCAAGAGATTGCTTCAAAATGTGAAATTCCTTTATCCAGCGCTGAAATTTATAACGGAAACTTTGTTGTAAATAAGGCTCCTGATAAATCAAAATACACATACAGAGACATTTTAAGTTTTGTTTCTGTAATTGCTGGCGGATTTGCTTCTATAAATAGAAATGATGAGTTATCAGTAATTAGGATTAACAAAAGCGGAAGCCCTGTTTGTACTATTGGTCCTTCTATGCGTTCCAGTTCTCGAACCGATTATCAGATTTCTATTTCAGGTATGGCATATTATGGAGGAGAGGGCATTAACCGCTTATACGGAACCGATGAATACCCTTTAATTATTGAAAATAACCCCCTTATTGATAATATGAGTATCACGGATAGAGATACAGTTCTTGATAATTTATATAAATTATATGAGGGCTTTACTTATACCCCCTTCGAGTGTGATTTTATAGGAGATCCTCGACTCGATGAAGGCGATATGGTAGATCTGACGGGAACCCGTGATGGAGACGTGAGAACTTACATCTTCAAATACACATTCACTAACGGCTCCACTCAAATTCTGGAAGCGCCCGCTTGTGATGAACTCGATAAAAACTTTCTAGCTGCTAACTCTCAAAAGGAAGCAGATAAGAACCATAAAATAGAGACATCATACGAGAATCAGGGCGGCGGTAGTAGCGGGCCTTCTTCTGAATTTAATGTTATTAGAAATCATATCCCTATAGCAAATCATACTCCTGTTTCTTGTAATTCAGCAGATAATCCTGGAACTACTAAAGACCATTACTATATAAAGCTGATAAATGAAAACGGCTCTCCCTTCTATTCTCCTGAATGGAATAAAAAATTTATTCTCTGTATGTTTCGGGCTTCTGATTATAAAGACGGCCCGCATAAACTTGACGGAATCTGGAATTGGTGGGAAAAGGAAGAATTAGTAAATACAGACTATTTGGATTTTTCAGCAATTACAATGGTATCAGATGAAGTGTACGATTTGAGACTTTATACTGAAGATGAATTTAATATGCTTCAAAAGTCTTTTAAAAACAACTTCAACTTATACCCTATTTATAGAGAGATTACCCCTGACAGATTTATTTTTAACAGTGCTAATAAAAATTTAAAATTAGATGTCATTGTAAAAAATCACTCTGTAAAGACTTCAAACCCCGCCCAGTACGTAACAGAAACACAGCTGGCAAAGGTTCTTCATTATATTTGGGGAACTGTTATAAGTGACGCTTATTACAGCCAAGCTTTCGGGGGTTTTCCAAGAGATTCGAGCCGAGTGCTTGACCTCATTTCTACTTTGAGAATGTTTAAAGATGATGAAGCTTACACCGTCGAACCCGAGAAAGTATTCATGGACCCTGTAAATGTCAAAAGAGCACATTCTACTTACAATAATGCTGTGGAAATAACTTATGTATTCATAGACCAGAAACAAATCGAATTAGAGGTTTATATAAGCAATGAAGGTCAGAAATACATAATTCCTTTGACTGAATTAAAGAGAATTAGCGAAGGTGCAATTACTATTGTTTCCTGGGATGTAAAACAGAATAACATGGGAAAAAGCCCTATAACAGAAATCATTTTCAGGTATGACACTGTAAATAAAGAAATTTACGTAACTTTAAACGGAGAAAGTGAGAAACCTGAAATTAGCAAATACTTAAATAAAGAATATAGAATTTACTAAAAACAAAATAGGTATAGGAGGTATTACAAATGGAACGATTACTTGTTCTTGATGTTGATATTTCTAATAAAGGCGTTGTCTTATCAGGAGACAGCGCCTTTTATATTGGAGATAACAACAAAATAAAAATTAATATTAATAATAGCGATAATTATATTGTTGTTGTAAATGCTTTAATTCCTGGCGGCACTGTTATCAGTAATAAAGCAGAGAAACAGCCTGACGGTTCTTATTTGCTTGATAATATAGACGCTTTTCTGATGAAAGTTGGAACCGTAAAGGCTCAACTTGCAGTTAGTTTAAACAATGAAAAAATAACAATTAACGACTTTGAATTCACGAGTCTTTTAACATTCAGCCAATCCAACCAGGCAGTAACTCCTGATGTTGTTTCTTTGAATGAATTTTATGCAGCACTTCACGTTTTGGAAGGTATTGACCTCCACAAAATCAATGATGCAATCGAAACAATTGATAAGCTTGATATTGCACAGTTAAAAGAAATTCAGAAACTTGCAGCAGATTTAAAAACATTATTAGGAACCGCAGGAACTCAATCAGCAGAGCTTAACCGTTTAATTGATACAGTAAATCAGAAGCTTGCAAACGGTGATTTTAACGGTGCAGATGGCGCTCCTGGTGCTGATGGAGTCTCTCCTACTGTAAGCATTGCAGAAACTGCAGAAGGTCATGAAATAACTATTACAGACGTTTCAGGACCTCATAAAACAGTAGTAAAAGACGGTAAAGATGGAATGCCTGGCCCCGCTGGTAAGGATGGAACACAAGGCCCAGCAGGTAGAGACGGAGCAGATGGAACACAGGGACCCGCTGGTAAAGACGGTTTCTCTCCTACTGTAAAGATTCAGCCTATCGCAGGAGGCTATACATTAACAATTACCGATTCATTAGGAGAACATACTGCAAACATTATGAACGGAAAAGATGGTGCAGGAAATGGTGAAGGCGGAAGCGGCGTTGATGGTTTTTCTCCTATTGTCAGTCTTGATCCTATTGATGGGGGTTACACATTAACTATTACAGATAAAACAGGCCCTCATACAGCAACTATTAAAAACGGAAAAGATGGAGTTACAGGACCCCAGGGCGCTCCTGGTAAAAACGGTACAGACGGTCTTCCTGGCCCGAAGGGTGACACGGGACCCGTTGGACCTACTGGAAAAGATGGCGCTCCTGGTGCAAAAGGAGACAAGGGCGAGCCTGGAACCCCTGGTAAGGACGGAGCCGCTGGTGCAAATGGTAAGGACGGAGTTTCTCCCGTTGTTTCTATCGAGCCCGCAGCTGATGGCTTTACTATAAATATTAAAGATGCAAGCGGAACACATACAGCAACTATTAAAAACGGAAAAGACGGAGCAGATGGACTCCCAGGAGCAAAAGGCGAACAGGGAATCCCTGGTAAAGATGGAGTAAATGGAAAACCTGGACCCGTAGGCCCCGCTGGTAAGGATGGAACTCCTGGTGCAAAGGGTGATCCTGGTGTTGACGGTGTATCTCCTACTGTTTCAATTGTTCCCTCTGATAACGGCTATACATTAACTATTACAGATAAAGAGGGCGCACATACCGCTAATATTTTAAACGGTAAAGATGGAGCTCCTGGAATTCAGGGACCCGCTGGACCTCAAGGTTTGAAGGGTAATGACGGTAAACAAGGACCACAAGGATTACAAGGCCCTGCAGGTAAAGATGGAGCCGCTGGCGCAAAGGGTGATAAGGGCGATACTGGCGCACCTGGAAAGGATGGAGCAGCAGGTGCAAAAGGTGCTGACGGATTCTCTCCAAGCGTTGAGATTATTCCTAATTCAATGGATGCTGAAGACTTCAACGGAACAAAAATCATTATTACTGATGCTGCTGGCCCTCATGAATTCTTTATGAGAGATGCACTTGACGGAATAAACGGATTTGACGGTAAAGGATGGCAATACAGAGGAGAGTATGACCCTCAAACTGTTTACAATCCCTATCTCGATCCTTGCTTCGACACAATCACTTTCCAGGGCTCTTTATGTTTAATTACAAAAAACGCCTATAAGCATGGGGCACAAGGTTTAAACACTGAACATTTACAGGTTATTTGTAAAAAGGGCGATAGTTACGTATTAACACCCGCAGATAAAGCAGAAATTGTTAGTTCCGTATCCAGCGAATTTACACAACCTATTCTTAAAATGCTTGAATAAAGGAGGTCTTCAATATGGCAAATAATGATTTAACGCAAATCCAAAACAAAATAAACACACACAAAACAAATCTTGCCCAAAACTTATCTGCGAAAAATGTTCCTGCAACAGCTTCTGAAACGATGACTTCCCTTATTGATAAGGTAAAAACAATTAAAGCGGGAAGTTCTGGAAGTGGAAAATTTTCAATATTTGCATTATTAAAAGAAGACTCGCTAGATGGTTTTTGGGGCGATATAGGAGTTTATGCCCCTAATTATTTAATGAATCCCGATGGTTCAATTTCTGATAATCAGGAAAAGTTTGTAATTACTTTAAAGATTGAAAAGGGCACTGAATATTCTTTTACTTACTTTTACGACCCTGAAGCTTGGAACCCTGACACTTACACTATAACATTAACTCAAAAAATGATTGACGAAATGCGTAAAAAGACACTGGAAGGATTTTTTTTATTTAAAGGCGAAAAATGTGATTTGTTTTTGGCACTTAATAACAGTTACGTCAATAATGAAGTATTTGTAATGCCTGCTGCGTTGTAACACATGGTAATTTAATAAAGGAGGTATCGGAACAATGTCTGTTCAGGAATTGTGGACAATAGTTGTTGCCATTGCTGGCGGCATCTTAACTATATTCAATGTTTACAAGATTTATGTAGATAAGAAAAAAGAACAGAAAAGGGAAAGAGACAAGGAAATTGATAAAAAATTAAATGAAATCAAGGAGCAAAATAAAGAACAAAAGGAGCAATTAATCCTTATAACAAAAGTAGTAATTACTATGAATACTGAATTGCAAACTTTGGGGCATTTAAACGGTAAGACTGAAAAAGCGATAGAAGAGCTTAATAACAGTCTTATCGAGAAATAAGATTTTTAACCATTAAATCAAAGTAAATATTATATACCTACGCAATACTTATTTTATACATAAGCAACGGGTATTTTGTAGGTATTTTAATATAAAAACGTCTAGAATTGTTTTTATTTTCTTTTTACAAGTAAGACCTAGTTAAAAGAATTTAAAAGCATTCCAGGCGTTTTTTCTATATATTTTTAAATTTTCAAGGAGGTTTTTATAATGATTAAATCAAGTTTAACCGATTATGTAGATTTATTACCACATAAAAACGAAGGAAGAAAAGGAAACAAAATTAAAAAAATTACAATTCACCATATGGCTGGGGATCTGTCAGTTGAAAGATGTGGCGAAGTTTTAAGAAATAGAGGCGTTAGCGCTAATTATGGCGTTGACAATGATGGCCGTATTGGCTTATATGTCGAAGAAGAAAACCGATCTTGGGCTTCTGCTAGCCCTTGGAATGACTATCAAGCCATCACGATCGAGGTTGCAAATGATGAATATGAAGGAAATTGGCACGTTTCTGATACAGCGATTGAAACTACGATCCGCCTATGTGTTGACATTTGCCGCCGTTACAATTTTACTCTGAACTATACAGGAGACAAAAACGGAAGCCTTACCCGTCATAATATGTTTGCACAAACACTATGCCCAGGGCCTTACTTGGAAAGTAAATTCCCCTATATTGCTGCCGAAGTAAACAGAAGACTTAAAGGTAATTCCTCTTCTTCTCCTGCTCCTGTTAAAAAGCCTATATCTGAAATCGCAAAAGAGGTTATTAGAGGCGACTGGGGAAACGGTTCAGACAGATATAACAGATTAAAATCAGCTGGATACAATCCTGATGAAGTTCAGGCAGAAGTGGATCGCTTACTGGGCCATAACAAACCAGCTCCTACACCAACTCCTTCTCCTGCTCCTTCTGTTTCAGGATTTACGGTCCAGGTTTTAGTTAATGATTTACGTATTAGAAAAGGCCCTGGTACAAACTATGCAGCCGCTGGATTTACTGGGCTGGGAGTTTTCACAATTACCGAAAGATCAGGAGACTGGGGTAAACTCAAAAGCGGTGCAGGCTGGATCTATTTAGGCCGCACTGATTGGGTCAAAATTTTAACAGCTCCCGCAGCTTCCCCCTCTTCCACTTTCAAGGTTGAGGTTTTAGTTAATGATTTACGTATTAGAAAAGGCCCTGGTACAAACTACGACGCCGCTGGATTTACTGGTTACGGTGTATTCACTATAACAGAAGAAAAAAACGGCTGGGGTAAGTTGAAGAGTGGCGCAGGCTGGATTTATTTGGAAAATAGCCGTTGGGTTAAAAAATTATAAGGAGGTTTTTTATTATGTTTAAGAATAACGTTTTTAAAATCAATGTAAATACACAAGAATGGTTAAAGGCTGCAAGTGTTAGAGCTATTAAGACTATGGCAGAAACCGCCGTTGCTGTCATTGGTACAAGCGCTGTAATGGGTGAAGTTGATTGGCTTATTGTTGGCTCTTCTGCTTTGCTTTCTGGAATTGTAAGTGCTTTAACTTCTATTGCTGGAATTCCTGAAGTTCCTGCAAGTGATGAAAAGTAATAAAAAAATGAGGGGTTCTCTGTAAAAGGAGGCCCCTCTTTTTTTGTTATTCACGGGCTTTTTTTATGCCTAATATCAGCCGTACAAAAGAGCTAAAAACGCCTTTAAATCAAGCACGTTTTAAAAAGTTTTCGTATAAATTCGTACAAATTCATCACCAGCAATAAAAAACATATTGAAAATAAAGGCTTTTTTCTCTTGTTTGTGTTCCCCACAATGAAGCCGCAGGATAAGTAAGAACCTGAAAAACCCTTGTAAATCAAGGGTTTTTCTTTTTTGCCTCCTCCTTATTTTGTACAATATTCGTATTTTTCGTATAGAATTCGTATGAATTCCGTGTTATAATCGTACACGAAAAATCTTATACGAATAGCAGAAGGAGGGCCCCTTTATGGCAGCAAAGAAAAGCACTCTTCCACCTTGTATTTATTACAACGAAAAGAAGAAGTGCTACGATGTAAAAAACAACTATTCTGTCTTTAATCCAGTAACACAACAGACAGAATACAAGCAGGAATGGATCAGAGGTTTAAAAACAGTAGCCGAGGCAAAGCAGGCTCTAGCAGATGCCCGAAGCAAGAAAGAGAAACCAGAAGAAAAGGATATCACGCTTGAAGGAGCTTATGAATTATGGAAGGTAAAGGCGGCAGCTAGCAACTACAGCCCTAATTCTTTAAAGAATACCAAAGAACACATGAATGCTATCTTTAAGCATTTAGACAAGCACACTCTCATTAAAAATATCAATGAAGACGTTTACTATCAGCTCTTCACTGATTTACGAGCCGAGAAGTACAGCGAAGAAACTATCCACTCATTAAATGCAACTTTCAGAAAAGTTATTAACCTTGCTTACAGAAAAAGGCTGATTAATGAGAACCCCCTGGATCGTTCTGATGGAATCAAGACTGACCCGAAGATTAAAACCCGCCTTGTCTCTTATGATGAATTCCTGAAACTGGATGAGTATTTCTCAAAGAAAACATTTGTTCGAAAAGGCGTTGATACTACCCCCCTTATGCGCTTACTCGTAAATATCTTATATTTCACTGGAATGCGTATAGGTGAGGTTTTGGCTCTGACATGGGAAGACTTCGAGGAGTTCAGTTACTACAAAAAAGGAACTGGCCCGCTACGGCTTGTTCCAACTCCCCTTGCAGAAGGAGAAAAACACTTGCAGGGAATGAGAGTCAACGTTGACAAGAACTATCTGACAACCTGGAACACTGTAAAGGGAACCAAAAACAAGAAGAACAGAAAAATCCCCCTGGACTATACTTGCGAGTATAGATTTTTAAAGGTGAAAAAAGATTACTGCAAAGACCCAACGGATCGAGTCTTCCCCTGGACTCACTCGAATTGTGTCGATGCAATAAAAAAGGCATGTGTCAACCTTGAAATTCCAAAACTAACCTGCCACGATTTCAGACATACTTTTATTTCAAACCTAGTAAAGCAAAATGTTCCTATTACTGTTATTGAGAAAGTATCAGGAGACACGCAGGAGACGATTCTAAAACGTTATTCTCATATGTTCGAGCAAGATGAGGTCATGGTTTTGGAGGCGTTCGCAAGGGTCAAAGAAGACTCATAAAACAGCATGAAAAAAGGGGAATAATTATAATATAATAAATCCCCTACATTGAGAAAAGCCTTGATACACAAGGCTTTTTTCTTTACTTTATAGCCTATATGTGCTATAATACTACTATAAAAACTACCAAACAGCGAAAAAATTCCTTGAAGGGGGCCTAGATGATGGCAGTAAGGCAAGAAGTAAAGGACACTAAATACCCAGGAATTAAGCAGCGCCTAAAAGATGGAAAGTATATCGTTACCCTGGATCTGGGCCGTGAATTCAGGCTTGACAAGAAAACGGGCGAAATGAAGAACAAGCAGGTAAAGACTACGAAGATCGTAAGTTCTTTAAAAGAAGCCCGCTCTCTTCAATCTCAAAATGAAACCAGGAAAAAGATTACTGGACAAATCAAGGCGCAAAAGTATTTGTTTAAAGATGTTTACTTTAATTACATCCAGGAAGCAAACAAAGACTCCTCTGAAGGGTACAGAAACAATAGAGCAGCACAAGGAAGGAGAATTCTTGCTTACTTTGGGAACCTCTATATTGAAGACATTGACACCCTAACAATTGAAAAGTTCTTTGACTGGTGCAGGACTGACAATTCAAGATTCAAGGCTTTAAGTAATTCAACCCTAATTAATATAAAATCTTTACTGCGTGACATATGGAAATACGCAAAAAAGAATAAAGCTTATAATGTTCCTGAAAACGTTGTAATTGATGCAGAAATAGGAAAGGTGCAGAAATCAGAACATTCAGTGCTGGACGTTGCAGAGCTGAATTACATGCTCAATTATTCTTTAACAGAAAAGGATAAGAGCAATATGGTGTTAGTCCTCCTGGCTGGTTTCTGTGGTTTGAGAAGAGGCGAAATTTTAGGCCTGACATGGGACAAGATAGATCCTGAATCTCATACAATGCTTATCAATACGCAGCGCTGCCAAATCGGCTCTTCCTTTATCTATAAGGAACCTAAAAACGAAAAAGAGCGGCTTGCTCCCGTATCGAATAAGGTTCTTGAATTGCTGCAATCTCTTCCACAAAAAGAATTCATCTATTACAGAGACGGAAACGAAGAGCCTCGGCCTGAAAAAGTAAGCAGGTACTTCTCACAATTCCAAAAGAGAATGAACAAAAAAAGAAAAGCGGAAGGCCTAGAAGAAATCCAGGAAATCCGCCTGCATGATTTAAGACATACTTTCATAAGTATTTGCCTTAACTCCAATATGATTAATCCGCTACAAGTCAGCTCCGCCGTGGGTCATAATGTGAGGGGCTCGACTACGCTCGAAGTCTACTGGCACGACCAGGGGAACCGTGAGCAAATCGTGGATTATATAGATTCTATTATTGATATCACTTAAAAAAAACGCTTATTTTTCTTTATACGTATTATTTTGAGCTAATACGTATTAGCAAGATTTAATACGTATTAAGAATTAAGCGCTTTTCTACCAATTAGAAATAATACGTATTAATGCTAATTAATACGTATTATTTTTTTTAATACGTATTAAGCTATAAAAACAGCTAAAAAATATTACGTATTATTTGAATTTATACGTATTAGCTGATTTTATACGTATTAAGCAAAAAAAGAAGCAGACCCGAAGATCTGCTCCTTCTTTTAAAAGCCTATTTTTTTAAAGAGATTAGAGAAAAGGATAAAGGAAAAGGAGAACTTGAAGATGAAAAATAGTGCTTTTAGCGGTAAAAAACATGTGCTTTTTTTTGAATTTTGCCAGAAATTCTTAAACACTTGTTTTTCACCAAAGACAAAACAAAAAAACATAAGGAGGACAACGGGTTTTCACGGTTCGCCCTTATTACCGCTAACGCCCGAGAGAGGGAATGACGAGGGCGTAAGTCAAAGGGCGTATAACTCATTCCCTCTCGCATGTCTCTCTCTGATTATTATTATAGCACATATATGCTAAAAGTCAAGAAATATATTTATAGTATATATCATTTACTATTAAGCAATAAGCAAATCAGACTTAACACATGGCGATTACTTGTTCCGTCTTTGTAGTTCCTGGGAGATATACTGTAAGAACTCTTCAAGTTCTTCTGTCTTATATTTTCCCATAACAGAGTCTTGTGAATCTCTGTAAAACAAGAAGTCAAGAGAAACGCCGAAAAAGTCAGCGTACTTTATAGCATTTTCAATAGTGAGATTCCTTTTCATATTTTCCTGAAAAGAAACAGAAGGAGGCTGGATGCCTACCTGGTCAGCTAATTCCTGAACCGTGAGTTTGTTTCTCACTCTTAATTCTTTTATTCTGTTTTTTACCATAAAATCAACTCCTTTGCATTTTTAATACTTACTGTTCATATATTAACATAAAGTATATAAGATATCAAATAAAAAAGCCTCCTAAATACTAGGAAGCTTTTAAATTTATTGTATTAATCTATTCAAATCATCAAAAGAATTTATTTGATGTAATTTTCTATAATCAACCTCATAAATATCTTGGCCTATTATGATTTCTTTTCCTGCTCTATTCTTTCTTATAGTACCTGCTTTAACTTCGGTACTAATTGCTGCAACTTCTTCTTTCTTACAGAAGCCTACAAGTTCCAGGGCGTTTTTGCTTATATTGAAACTAGCAAAAACATAATAATCGGTGCTGCTGTTTATTGTTTGCGATTTCATTAGGTTTCCTATCATATAACCAGTATCTACATCTGATGTTCTGATCATTGTCTTTAAGTCAACTTTCTTATTATTAATAATGAAATCAACTCCACCATCTGAACCATCTGACGGAGAGGGTAACTCGCAGCCTAATTTCCAGCACATAATAGTTTGAGCAAGCATCCCGTAATACTGCTCTTTTAAGGTTCCGTTCTTTACGTGCGGGCCTTTTCTTTTTCCAAAATTACAAGAACTAACTAAATCATAAGCATAACATTCGGCCCAGTCTTTTTTATGATTGAAAGCCGTGTTGTTCATGTCTTCAAATTTTAAATGTCTTTTTCCTTTAATAACACAGATTAAAATTCTCCTTTCTTTATTTTATTTCAATCAAGAGCTCTAAAACGTTTTCATCGCTCCAATAGGTGTAATCCAGGAGCTTACAGTTATCGTATTTATGAGCTCCTTTAACATCGGATCTATCAAGTACCCACTGATTATCTTTACTAAATTCAACCTCTGTTTTTGAATTAAACAGATTAGCGAATTTTTCCAAGTAGTCCTTAACTGTAAAATCTTTTATTGCTTTAAGTTTGATTTTTAAGAAATCTTCCTTTTTACAGTGAATAATAAGCATATTTTCGGGCTCATCATAATCACTATGGTAAATATCTAAATTCAAATAATCCAGGGCGGCCTCATATGTAAGCTCGTTGTATCCGCCGTTGTAATTGATGCAGAATACTGTTCTGCTGTTACATTTTGTTCCGTTAATTGCTTCCTTTAATTTCATTGTCTGCTACCCCCTCTTCTTCGTCTTCTTCTACTTCTTCTGTTATAGGGTAAAGGATGTCTCCAAACAGGAGACAATCCACAACCCTCACCTTTTTAATTTGATTCATTATTTATCCCCCCTTAATTCATTGTAAAGAATGACGCTGCGTAAAAAGTTTAAAACCTTTGAGCCGTTGTCAATCATTGAGGGGGCTTCTTGTTTTTTGTCAAGTTTTAAAATTGCTGTGTTTCCTTTAATCTCACAAACTGCAGGGATTCCTTTCATATTCATAAGAATGATGCAGTCATTAATTTCGTTTTCAATTGTTTTTTTCATAGTGTATATCCTCCTTATTTTATGTTTTTTAATATTAAATCTATGTACTGGTAAGATTGAGTTTTATTCTCTTCCAGAAGCTCGCCTGAATAATAGCGACTCACGGCCTCTGCAAAGCTCTCTGACGGGCTGGAATAATAGCCATCATTAGACCATTCAGATTTGCTTATATACTTCCATTCAGGGCTTGAAGAGTACCTGTAGGCCTCTTCGGAGCTATCCAACACATGTCCTATTTCGTGGTGAACGGTGTTTCCCATTCCTATTTTGTTTCTGTTAGAATCAATATAAATATCGATTTTCTGATTAGCTTTATTAAAAGGCAAATATCTAAAATCAGTAAGTCCGTTTGCTGTCGGATCTGAATCTATTCTGTTTACAATGTTTAAGCTTGAAATTGTTTTAAGTAAAGAATTGGGAACCTTACTTAAAATATAAGTGAGCTTCTCAACTGGATATTCCTCTTCAAAATACACAGGGACTCCGTTTATCTCTACATACTGCTCTTCTGGATAAGGCTTATCTTCAAAGGAAATAAGCTTATCAGCAAAGGAACAAATCCAATTAATAGAAATACAAATCAGCATCACGCATAAAGTCCTTTTAAATGTAAAGATTTTTTCAATCTTCTCATTTAACTTAAAAATCTTCTCGCTCATCTTAACACCTCCGTTGCCTTTTTCAGTCTTACGAACATTCTCATAACTGTTGTAGAATTCTTTAAAAACGGCTCTCGGTGACTTCTGAACGGCTTCTTGTATTCTTCAAGGTTTTCGCCGTTGTAATAAGTAGTTCCTAAAAGCTCGAACTGTTCAGGATTGAAGCACTGCAAAAGTGATTCAGGAACTGCGATTGCTTCGAAATAATCACAAGGAATATTTTCCAGCTTATCAACAAAAACCGCTTTGTAATTCTGGAACTCTGGATACTTATCAGGATCAAATTTTGCTGTCAATTTAAGCTTTTCATGTCTTCTTGAATTATCAAAATTTGTATACCAGAAATTCATTAAGAAGGGCAAGGCTTTCTCTCTTTCCTCTGATGGAGTATTTAAACCCAGCCAGCACTTGCCATCTTTTAAAAGCTGGAAAAACTCCTTTTCTCTGATGTTCCATCTGCAACCCGCAACCAGGAACTCTTTTTGTGATTTTATAAGTTCCTGGATGAGAGCTACACAATCAGAAGGAGAAGGGAGAAAAGAAACAACAATGTCAAAATCCTTTATAAGTTCCTGATCTTCCCCGCAGCCTTCATTACTGCCGATTATATGAAGCTTCTTTAACTTTAAAGCCTCATAGTTATTATTGAAGAACTTCCAGAAAGGAGAGCTCTTGGAGCCGTTTCCAATGCAGAGGACTCTCTTTCCTTCAAAATCCTTTTTATAATTCATTACCTCTTTTTCGATATCCTCTATTTTTAAAATGTTGTTTGTATTCATTTCTTTCATTTCAACTATCTCCTTTACATTTTTTATTTTCTCTTAATCGAACCATCCATCAGGATCGGCTTTCTTTCGGGCCTCTTCTTCTCTTTTAATGATTCTCATGCTCTCGATGATTCCCTGAAGGAAGAATGCGCCGCCAAGCTCGATTTCTCTAAAATCTGAATAATTCTTTTTGAGATATCCCAGATTCAAAGTGTTGTAATAATCATCTACGATCTGGACTAAATAAATTGAATTCCATTTTGTATTTTGATAAGTCAGGGTATAGACCTTATCATGTCTTTTACTGTAAACCTTATCAATCATTTTTGTTTTTATGTTGTAATAGCAGCCCCCGTAAACCATACGGTGAGTTCTATCATTATTTAACTCTGCAAGATCTGGATTCTCTCCAAATAAAAGTGCAGCCTCTCTAGCGTTTTGTTTGTTCATAATATTATCTCCTTTCAAATCTTAAAAAATAAAAACAGGCCAAATACTTATAAAGAGGGATAGAGTATTCGAAAAAATCCGAATCTCTTTTAATTTAATCCTCTAAAATAAGTAGTTGACCTGTTTGTTTGTGTTTTTTCTATATTTTTAATCCTTTATGTTTCCTATATATTTATTATATAACTATTATTTTTCAGATGCAAATATAAGCGGTATACAAGTTTTTTTCACTTGCAAATTTGCTTAACTGCTAAATGTTATACTTTTTAATCCTTTTGTGTTTCCTATATATTTATTATATAACTATTATTTTTTAGATGCAAACATAAGCAAATAACAAGCAATTTTATCAGAAGTAAAACAGTAAGAACAACTCAAAAATGCAACTTATATATCTTATCAAATCTAAATACCTATTTTATACCTATAATATACGTATAAAAGGAAGTTATAAAGGGCATATTATAAGTAAAATATGATAAAAACGCATAGAATTGATTTTAAATTAAAAAAGCAAGTATTCACTCACTAGAACTATTTAAAACTAATTCTGGCGCTTCTCCTATATAGAAGGGATTAGCAAACAGCCCCGTTAGCTAGAGTCCGTTCCTGGAAGAATAAGAGGACAAAGAGCACGAGCCGTTAAAATTTGTTATTTCTAAAAAATAGGAGTATAATTAAAACAGTATTCACTGAAAGTATAAAAATGTGATATGTGGTATAAATGTTGCATTTTAAAATATAAAATTATATAATATATATATGAATGAATAAAAAAGAAAGGAGAAATGAATATGGAACTTTGGAAAACATGGAAGCCTGAATATGAATCAGACATTAAAGAAATGATGACATCAAAAGAATTCCAGGAGACTTCAAGAGAAGCAAAAGGCGAATTCTTCAACTCAAAGCAGGCCCTCGAATGGAAACAGAAGCAAACTATCATCAAGAACGAATCTTGCAAGTTTGTGAAGTTTAACGTTAGCAAGGATGCAAAAAAGGCCTACAAAGAAATTGCAAGAGAAAACCCCGTTGCATTAGTTGTTTTCTTTGCAATGGTCAGCGCTAAAACTTCAAACAACAGCGTCAAGACCAGCTACAACGATCTGGCTAACAAAACAGGATACGCAAGATCTACAATTGCATTAGCCATCAGAACATTAAAAGCAAAAAACTTTATCGCTTACAATGAAGAAGAAAAGATCTATGTCATTTCTCCTTCTATCGTTTGGAGCTCTTACAATGTTTACGAATGGAACAAAGAAAGCATCGAGAACATTCCCGAGAGTATGCTTTCAGAGCTCAACTTCAAGAAGTACATTAAATGGGATAATCATGTTTCTTGTCAGAGAAAGATGGTTAAGCTCTTTAAAGGCAATGCAAAGGCTTTTGCTGCTTTCTTCTTAATGGCTGTCAATATGTCAAGCAATGCAGCTTATGCCTCCAAGAAGGCCGCTAGCTTCCTCACAAGAGCTTTAAAGTGCAGCATCAGAACCGTTTACCGTTTAATTGCTTTCTTGAAAAAAGAAGGCTTCCTGAATGCATCAGAGAGAAGCCTGCAAATGAACGTGACCGTGACTTGGAACAAGGCCAAGAAGCCCGAAATGTTCAGAAATGACGTTTTAGGAATTCTTGCTCTTCAAGATAAAAACTGTGGCGTAAGATTAAGACAGAGAATCTCAATCTTCAAAAACGTTATCGGCCTCTAATTTAGAGGTTTTTAAAAATTTACATTTTTATTCTTCAAGCTCTTTTTAAGTTCTTTTAAAGGGCTCTTTTGTGCTGCTCTTTTTTAAAAAAGGGAAGATCAAGGCGGATGCTTACACTTAAAAGAACAAAAAAAGCCTGTAAGGTTTACATAAAAAAGTCAAAAAAGGGCCCGTTTTGCATAAGGCTCTTCTTTTTTTATCTTACAGCAAAAGGGGCACTGTCAGATTTCGGACCACCCGCAAAACAGGCTAACAATAAAAAAACCGTTGAAATACAAGGCTTTTTAAAAAAAATTCAAGCGCAATGCAGTCTTCAACACTATTAAATAAACAAGCGAGAAAATATCCGTTCCATTTGATTCGATAGAACTCATATAAAAAATTGAAGATATGACAAATATCGGACTACTAGAATTTTTAAAAAAAGCTTGCAGTTCAAGCGAATATACGTTTTTTTAAAAATTAACGCTATTTAATTAAAGGCTTTTCAAATCTTGCAAGCTCAAAAAAACAACTTTCAGGTAGTTTTTGAAAGTCTTTCAAGCTTGCAAGTGCTACTTCAGAAGGAAAATCTAAAAACAAAAGCAAGAAATTCAGAAGTAAAATGACTCAAACACTTGAAAAATCAAAAAAAACGAGGTTTTACTTCAGAAGCAGAAACTAAAAACAAGAATTTCAAGCGTAAAAGGTAAAAAAAGATGTCTTTCCTTTTACAAGAGGGGCTTCAGAAGTAGTTCTAAACTTAAAAAAGCATCAAAAGCAAGAGTTTTTAATTTAAAAGAGGCTTTAAAACTAAAAAATGATGATTTTAAAGATTCCTGGACTAAAAAAGTAGGAACTTCTAGAAATTAGAACAAAAAGGCGTTATAGTCCTTATTTTTAGTTCGCAGCGCCTTAATAATAGGGTATAAGTCATTTTAATTTAATTGCTGCAAAGAAAAAGAGGGCCTTAAAGCTTAAAAGTCTTGATGCCCTCTTTTTATATTGATTTAAACATAACAGGAACCCAAAAACTAAAACTTCCAGGGATTATTCTTCCAGTGCTGAAAAAATAGGTCTTAAGTCCTTGTAAGTTGGTTACTGCGAAGAAAAAAGGCCTTAACTATTGAGACTTTGGATTCAGAATATAAGCTAAACACTCCGCTTTCCTAAACCAAGAAGCCTTTTACTTATCAGAATTTAGCTGTAAAGGTCTTTTTCTGATCCCGTAAAAGAGGATCTGAAGCTTGCAAAACTTGATTTTTTTAAAAAAGTTAGCAGAAAACGCCTAAAACCCTCCTTTCCATGAGTCAAGAAACCTTTTACTTTTCAGAAGTTAGCTGCAAAGGTCTTTTTCTGATCCCGTAAAAGATGAAAAAACCTTGTAAGACTGCTTGCTTTCGAGAACTTGAAGACCTTTTACTTTTCAGAATTTGGCTGTAAAGGTCTTTTTCTGATCCCCTAAAAGAGGATCTGAAGCTTGCGGCCTTGATTTTTTGAATTGAATTTGTAAATACTTTTTCTACCTTTTTTGTTAAAACGATGTATCGGCTTTTCTGTTTTCTGTTTCTTGTACTTTTGGGCTCGTAATTCCTTAAGTTTGCATTCAAAAAAGCACAGTGGTATAATTATAATATAAGTTAAAGAAATTGAGAGAGTAAAAGGATTAAAAGAAAAATACTTGTTTTATTGAACTTGTGTTGTATTCTTTTGTGTTCTTTTACTCTTTTTTATTTTAGCTATGTATAAAAAATAAAAAAAAGGAGATAAATGCTATGAAAAAGATTTACATTCACAATTCAACAAACACTTTAAAGATGGAAGGAAGCCGTGTTTATCGTATTTTAAGCAAATACCTTAATAACGGCATCGACCTCATTGCTTTTAATGAGGAATACACCCTCGTTACTGTAAAAACGACTGACGGCTTTTTTCTTAAATTCACTTATGAGGATATAGTGGAAGTTATTATGTACCTCGATGTTCTGAAAGACTTGAAAGGTTTTGATCTGGATGGTGAATTCAATGCAACCGTTAGTACAATTACAAAAGAGAAAGGGGAGTATGTTTACAGCTTCTATGTGAGCCGTGGAGCTGTCTCTTGCATGTATTCAGAGTTTACGGATTTTCGCCTGCTCGATGCAAAGACGATCAAGAATCGCATTCAGCGTATGTTCGATTCTAGACAGATTCCTAACTATGAAGGAGTGAATCCTGCAGAAGTTTTTGAACTGTAAGCATTAAAGCCCTGATTAGTTTCAGGGCTTTTTTGTTTTTATTAGCAGATAGTATATAAATGTGGTATGTAGTATAAATGTTGCTTTTCTGTAAGTAATATTATATAATGTATATAGAGATAAGGGTTAAACAAGAAGTACAAAAGGAGGGATTTAATCAGTTTTACGTTATACGGGAACCCTGCAACGAAGAAAAACGGGATGAATTTAATTCGCTTAAAGAACGGAAAAACAAAACTCATCCAGAGCAAAAGATATTATGAATACAAAAGTGAAGTGGTTCTCCAATTAATGGAAATAATGGACGAATTAGAGATAACCGAGCCGATAAAAGACCAGGTAAACTTGAAATGTGTTTTTTATAGAAAAGATAAGCGCAGATGCGATTTGGTGAATCTTTTAAATTCTATTCAGGATATTTTGGTAGAAAGCGGAGTTTTAGAAGATGATAACTATAAAATCATTAATAGCGTTGACGGCTCATGTGTAAGATATGATAAAGAGAACCCAAGGGTAGAAATAGAGATAACAAAAAAGAAAGGAGAATGAATTATGAAAAAGATTTGTATAGTTTGTGGAAAAGAATTCGACACAGAAAAAATGACAGTAAAAACCTGTAGTCCCGAATGCTCACGAGAAGCTCATCGCAGAGCTCAACAGAGAGCTGATAAGAAATATTACGATAAAATGAAGTCATCAGCTGAATTTATGGCTAAAAAAGCAGAGTCATCAAGAAGATCGAGAGCAAGAAAAGAGATGATGAAAAATGGTTTTAGATAATGAGTTTTTTAAAAATGAATTGAGAGAGGCTTGGCAAGAGGAAAAAGACTATTCAACAGTTGAGCAGTTTTGTAGTGATTATAATATATCTGTT
>RCNI01000276.1_pt1 | contig 33737 bp, 26 predicted proteins | sample 2041151 | NCBI WGS metagenome assembly RCNI01 (sample SAMN09708214, study PRJNA481090) | feces metagenome | isolation source: feces | place: Antarctica: Albino Rookery
AACGATTCGGAGACCATCAAGAAGAAGTTTACGGCTATGGTTGTAAAACTGCTCAAAGAAGGTATCTCCTCTCTTTCGGTCGATAGCCACGAGACCACACTGTGGGGTTGCGAATTGAAGAACGGTCTTGTCGTGAAGGTATTCATCGCCAACTCCGACGATAAACAGACCAAACTCGTTCCCTACGAAGTCTATGAGAAAGACGGCGATATGCACCTGAAAGGATATCCCGGCAAAACCAACATGCCGACTCAGATCATTCGCCTGACGGGTCTGAAGGCTTACAGCAAGTAATTCCGATCCTGCCCTTTAATCGGGGAGCATGACGCACATCGTCATGCTCCCCGATTTTTTATATCCGTATCGGTATTTCCTCCTTTTCGGAACAAATTTTCACGGCGGGAAATCATTTCAAACCACCTCGCTCCGATCCGTCTCTTTTTCCGTCATTCCGCCCCTTAAAAGCATGTCGCAGAGCACATTTTCCACACACGCCACAAACAACTGACAACAAACCATTTACAATTTACGGACAAACGCAACCCGCCCTATTTGCTCATGAAGATTCAAATATTTGCTTTTCTCATTTATTTTTAGCATTTTTGTATTTAACAATACGGTGAAACCGATGTGCAGGCATCCTCAAACCGCATCATTTCCAAGACATACACACAACAGCATGTCTTGGATATACAAACAAAACAGATAACCATAAACACGTAAAACGAACAACTTTTGCCATAAAAAGGAGCAGATGTCACACCCCAAGCGGGTGATTTTGGACAAACACAAAACGGGATTCCGATCCGTCATGCCACGCTCCGAAAAATCAGTTGCCGAAAGCCGGATATTATAATTGTCACAGCCCCTTTTCCACGAATTTTTCTTTCCCCGATCGTCTGTTCCTTTTCGGAATACATATTCCGCAGAGAAAGCAGGTCTCCGAAAAAAATTTCGCAACGCAAAAGCCCGTAGAATCGACACAAACTCATTCAAAAAATTAAAGAAATAGAAAAATGGAAACTTGGATTATCGACATTTTAGCCGTGTTTATGATCAGCATGTTTTTGGCAGGCTTCATAATCCCCAAAATTCTGCTCATTTCCTTTCGGAAAAGGCTCTTCGACGATCACGACGAACGCAAGATCCACAAAGGTGCCGTACCTCGTCTGGGAGGTTTGGCCTTCAACCCGATCATTTTCTTCAGCGTCATTCTGATCTTCGGCATCAACATCCAAATCAATTCGGATATCTTCCTGATCCGTATTCAGCAGAGTGCCGTCGAAATGTCGTTTGAATTTTGTGCATTGTTTCTGTTGTATGTCATCGGTATTGCCGACGATCTGATCGGCGTGAAATATAAAGCCAAATTCGTGGCACAAATCCTTTGCGGCGTCCTTTTGATATCGGGCGGCGTATGGATCGACAACCTCTACGGTCTGTTGGGAATTTACGAATTATCGCCGATCGTGGGCTATCCGCTCACAATCCTTACCGTCGTATTCTTCATCAACTCGATCAACCTCATCGACGGTGTGGATGGTCTGGCTTCGGGATTGTGCATCGCCGCTTCATTCCTCTACGGATGTGCCTTCATCTATCTGAAACACTACATCTATGCCGCCATGGCATTTGCCACACTCGGTGTGCTGCTGCCCTTCTTCTACTTCAACGTATTCGGCAAGGCCGACCACGGCAAGAAGATCTTCATGGGTGATACGGGCAGTCTGACGCTCGGCTTCATCCTCTGCATTTACAGCATCAAACTGCTCTTCTCGATCAGCCATGAAGTCAAGACCTATCCCAATCCTTTCATTCTGGCATTCGCTCCGATGATGATTCCGTGTTTTGATGTCGTGCGTGTATTCTTCCGCCGCATCCGCCATCACAAAAGTCCGTTCATGCCCGACCGCACCCACATCCACCACAAGTTGCTGGATCTCGGTCTGTCATCGCACCTCACGATGATGATTGTGGTCAGTCTGTCGATCGCTCTCACGGTGCTGAATGTCATGCTGTCGGAAGTCATCAACATCAACATTCTGGTTTTCGGCAACATCGCCTTTTGGATTGCAATGAACATTACGATCTCGCAAGCCATCAACCGCCGCAAAACCAGACGAGGAATCAAATAACTCTTCAACACATAAAAAGAGGCAGAATACGAATGATTCTGCCTCTTTTTATTCATGGAATATTTATCATCAAATTATCTGTTAAAATCGCAGTCTGTCTTACGTTTGGCAATGACATGACTCATCGTCACATTGGCCGCAATCCAAATGATGACATTTACGGCGACCAAGATATTAATATTTATCCAAACCGACAACCATACATTCAATAAAGTACAAACAATCGCCGTACAAACGATGACGACCATCGTCACTTTTGAGGACATACCCAACGCCATCAACTTGTGGTGGATGTGGGTGCGGTCGGGCAGGAACGGACTTTTGTGGTGGCGGATGCGTCGGAAGAATACACGCACGACATCAAAACACGGAATCATCATCGGAGCAAACGCCAGCACGAACGTATTGGGCAATTGCGGATCCTGATTGTCGATCCCGTTCAATAATCGAATGCTGAGGAATGTCAAAATAAAGCCGAGCGTCAAACTGCCCGTATCGCCCATGAAGATCTTGCGCCCGCGCTCCGGATTCCCGAATACATTGTAATAATAAAACGGAATCACGACACCCAACGTGGCAATTGCGGTTGCGGCATACATCAGATTACCCAACGCCACGAAGATACACCCGTAAAACAGCGTTGCTCCGATACTAAGGCCAGAAGCCAAACCATCCACGCCGTCAATCAAATTAACGGCATTGGTAAAGAAGACCACCACCAAAACCGTTAAAGCATACGACAGCCACACAGGCAAATCATAAATACCAAACAATCCATACAGGTTATCGACACAAAGACCGCCCATCACCAGCAACATGCCACAGAAAATCTGGACAATAAATTTGGCCATATATTTAACGCCGATCAGATCATCGGCCATTCCGACAATATAGAGCAGAATCAGTCCGCAGAACTCGAACATCATCTCAAGAGTGACATCATCAGTCATGTGCAAAAGGGTCACGGGGGTTCCCAGCACGATATTGAATCCCAAAACAATAACGACCGTAAACAGAATCACCGGAGTAAAAACCAGTCCGCCCAAACGAGGCACGGCACTTTTGTGAATTTTGCGTTCATCGGGTTCATCGAACAATTTCTTGCGGAATGCAATGAGCAACACCTGCGGAATCATTACTCCGGCCAATAATTCGCTCAATAACAGAATTACCGCCAAATTAATCATACAAATCTCCATGTCGTTTATTTTATATCAAAACATCGGGTTATCTCTGTTCTTTTATCTGTTTTTCCTCTCGAATCCCCGTTTCGGTTTCATACATACAGCCACACGTCCAAACATTCGCCCGAATCATAGTTTTCAATCTTCCTTTCGGACAAGTTTCACCGCACCCGCACAACGACACGATCCCATCCTCATCATCGGAATGCTCTTTACGGTTGTTTTCCACACACAAAAATCTAAAAATCGCCCTTATTTTACAAGCATTCGGCTGTTTCCAATTTATCTCTCCGAGATCCGCTCGTTGTTTTCAAAACCTCCCTCATTCGGCAATTTCAGTCTTTTATCGGTTTTGACAATCGAGTTATCGCCCTTTTCAAAAAAAAATCATTTTCCAAAATAAGTTTTCGCGGGAAAATGTTTACAAAGATAGTCCCGCCCGTCTCAAGAAACAAATAAAACACGCTTAATTTTTTCCGGCAATCCGAATCCGACAAGCGTACTTTCTCAATTATTTTTCACAATACCGCCAGAGACACAGGAAGGGGAAATCGAAAGATATCCGATTTCCCCTTCCCGACTTTTCAACTCAAACTTCACTAATAACCGGTTGCCAATACATAAACCGGTTTGGTATCCACATACTTAAATTTCAATTTCTTATTCAAATCCTTGTCATAGAGGGTACCGCGAACCGTATAACTGCCATCGCCGTTATCTTCTATAAATATTTCGGTCTTTTCAAGATCGTTGGCCACAAAGAACTCGGCATCCGTCTCGCTCTTGTTATAAGCCCATGCAGTACCCTCGAAACTCTCCTCGCCACCCTCCGTCTTATGCTTTCCGATATAGTAAACCATATCTCCCAATGTCTGACCATCCACAAAAAACGGTGTCACACGACCGAAAGGGACTTGCTGACGATGTTCGTCAATGGGGATCATCGGCTCTTTCAGATAGAGATAAAGCATCACGTCGTAATACGGGAAAATCTGACTGCCGATCTTCTGATTACACAACATAACGGTCAGACGGTAACGACCCGAAGCCTCGTCCAAACCGTCGGCAGCCAGAAATCCGTCCTGCATCACCATCACATCCTCCGCAACGGGAGGTACGGGATCTTCGCCATTGCCACCTTCGGGTTTTATGTTGTTATTATCGTCATCACTGCAACCAACCGAAAAAGCGGTCATCATCGAGACAAACGCAGCAAATAAAAATGCTTTAAGTTTCATGGTATTCCAAAGTTTTAATGTTTGTAACTGTTTGTTGTGAATTTATTCCCAACCACCACCGCCTCCGGTGTAGTCAATACAGGAAATATCACCTGTGAAATGTCCCTTGAAAACACGGCCTCCGGTACGTTTGATGTTTACAACCACCGAATAGGATCCGTCTCCATTCTTCATAATCTCCACATAACCTTCTTCGAGGTCACTCACGCTCTCCATCGAATCCATGTTGTTCGTAATCTGATAATTCTCACCCAGACAACCCAGCGAAGGAGCACCCTCGCCCACTACCGAATAAACATATTTGCCGACGGGAACTTCCCCCGGAGCCGCTTCCGAAGCAAGTTCACATACGAAACTCCACTCTTTATTGACCATTTCCAACTGATAGGTCGTTACCCAGTAAGAATCAACGGCCGTAGCCGTTACGCGTTCAAACAGAATATCTTCATCCTCTTCGGGTTTGGGCAATTCGTTTTGATCAATACGGACATTCTCAATCACACATACGATCTTGAATCCTTCCGAGATTTCACCATTCAGTCTCACATCAAACATATTTCCATCCTCCGATGTCAGACTCAACTCACCTTTCGAAATCGTGTAAGGACGATTTAACTTTTTGGCAGTATAGGAACCCGGCTCGGTCAGAACGTAAGTTTGGTTGTCGGCAAACTTTGACGGAAGAATCAATTCGATAAGGCTGAACTCCAAATCCATCGTCATGTGTACTTTATCTTCCGCTTCTTTTACCAGAATCGTGCGGAAAATAGAAGAAGTCTCGATCGGGAAAGCCAACTCTCCGCTAAAAGTAAATTCGAACATCTTGTTGTCCTTGGTGATCAACTTTCCCATAATCTCGTAGTTCGATGCCGCCGGCATTTTCAACTCAAACGATCCCTTCTCGATTTCAACCTTCATACCCGAAGCCTTCTCTACGATTTTCGTGCCTTTGGTAATGTGCCAATCACTTTTATAAGCCCTCTTATCGTAGGTATATTGATGTTCGGGGATAAACGGCAGATATAAAAACTCATCCGACGAATCGAAATCCAACAGCAACGAATATTTTTCGTTTTCGGTTGCAATGGTGTAATTTCTTCCGTGAAATACTCCGAGCAATCCGCCCTGAAACACCTCTCTGACACCCTCTTCGGGAACATCGAGTTTCTTCGTTCTCACGAGTTCCTTGGCCATCTTGCGCTCGGAACCGACAGGTGCTTCCACGGCAGCATAAATGTAATATTCGGTATCATCTTTCAAGTCCTCGACAAGCACCTTGTAAGGTTCCAGCACGCCTTCGAATTTACGCCCCTTACTGAACACATCCTGTGGCAGGATGTCATCCACAAAATCAGACGTAGCCTCGTAATAATCCCATGCACCGAGTGCCGCATTGCTGCAAGTCACCACATAACTGATCGAGTTGGTCGTAACCTGCACATCGGTAATCGTCACGTTAAGATCCGAACCGGGTTTTCCGTTCTCTTCGAGCGTTTGTATGACAAGAGCCTCTGCGGCCATGACTTTTTCTTCGCCTTTGATTGCGGCAGCCGTCACCTTATAACTCGTTCCGGGTTTCAAATCCACAAGTTGAATTTTTTGAGCCTTAACCTCGGCAAGTTTCACTCCTCGTTCAGCAACTTCTTGGGGAGTGGTCGGGAAATTCTCCATAAACTCCTCCTGAACAAAATAATAACAACTTTCGGCATTTGCGGGAACAATCGTAAATTGCAACGATGTTTGGGTTGCCTGCTCGGCATCGACAAGCGACACGCTCGGCATCACCACTTTATCACCTCCTTCATCAGGTTTAGGAACCACATTTGCATCATCGTCATCACATCCCACACCCAGCGAAAAAGCCACGATCAGAGACATAAAACTCCATAAGTAATGATTAAGGTTCATAACATAAAATTTTTAGAGTTAGGTTTATAATCATCTCATTCCATGCTATTCGGAATGAGATCTGTAACAAATATAGATTTCCCGCCTTAATTTTCAAAATATTTTCAATAAAAATATTCGTTTATTATTAACATTTTATACAAAATAATATAATTATTAATTCATTTAAACACTATATCCTTTTCAAAAATTCTTCCGATTTTCAAACATCTTCCACATTTACTTTCGGCTTTCTATAAAAACACACACATCAAATTAAATCTTTACAAAGATTTCCCATTCGTAAACAAAAAAAAAGGACGATTGCCCGAAAGCAATCGTCCCCAACAAAAATATTGATCGGTTTTATTCTATTTCAATCAGCGGAGCATCTGTCGGCACAACTTGATCTTCAGCGACCATGATCTGCTTCACGGTACCTGCATAATCCGTCGTGATGGAGTTTTCCATCTTCATGGCCTCAAGGATCAGCACCTCATCATCAGCCTTAACCACATCGCCAACCTTAACCTTGATCTCGATGACACGCCCCGGCAGCGGTGCATTGACCGTGTTGCCCGTGATGGGATCGAATTTGGGTTTCGCAGCCTCAATGGCGGCCTGCTCGGCGGCGGCTTTCTCGGCCTGTACGGTCTGATAAGCACACACTTTCTTGTCCGTCAGGTATTTCTTGGCAACCATCGGGAAAAGTTCAAGCAACAGCACCTCTTTCTCGGTCTCGGCCAACCTCACACCGCCTGCATTCTCCAATACGGGATTCGGCTGGGGCAGATTTTTCGATGTGTCATAGGGTGTTTCCTCGCGCACACCGCAAATCTTAAAACGAAATTCGGGATCGACCTCAACAGGAGTCTTACCATATTCGCCCTTCACCAGACCGACAAACTGCGAACTTTTGTTCGAATACATCGGACGACCAGCCTTCTCATCCAAGGCGCAACTTACGGCCTGTCCGCCCACGATCTGCGAAGTCGGCGTAACCAACGGCGGCAGACCTGCTGCCAGACGTACCGTCGGGATCAACTCCATGGCACGCGGCATGATCGCCTCGGCCTTGAGTTGCTGCAACTGGGCAACCATGTTGGAATACATGCCACCGGGGATCTCGGCCTTGCGCACCAACTCGTTGGGAGCGGGAAATCCGAAATAAGCCTCAATCTTGCGGCAAGCCTCCACCGTAGCGGCCTCATCATCGTTCTGTGCGGCACGGATGGCGGCATCGAACAGCGCATCCACCTCGGCGGGCAGCGTCTTCATGTCGGTCAGCGGGTTGAACGCACGCGGTTCGGGTTTCTCGGTGTTGAATACCGAACGGTTCAACTCTTTGCGAATCTCGCGCAATTCGACATTGATCTTGGCAACAGCCTCCATATTGACATCCAACTCCACACCCATCTTCTTGCAGAAGACATAGATCAACTCGATGGCCGGAGCACCCGTACCCTCGGCAAAATACCAGCAGTTGGTGTCCACAATATCAACACCTGCGACAATTGCCGCCAAAACCGAAGCCAGACCATAGCCGGGCGTACAATGCGTGTGGAAATCAACGGGAATCGAGACGTTTTTCTTGATGAGTTTGACGAGTGTCGAAATGCGGTGCGGAGGAATCAGACCCGACATATCCTTGATGGTGATCATATCGGCACCAAGGTCGGCCATCTGACGAGCCTTGTCGAGGAAATATTCGTCCGTAAAGACGGGTTTCGGGTTTTTCTTGCCCGTCAGACGACTCCAAAAACCGATTTCGGGGTATTTCGGATCAACCGTATAACATACGGCGCAGTCGGCGATACCGCCATACTGTTTTACATATCTGATGGTGGACTTCACGTTGTTCACATCGTTCAGCGCATCAAAAATACGCATGATGCCCAACCCCGATTCAATGGCATTTCGGCAGAAGCCGTCGATGATCTCATCTTTGTAGGGAGAATATCCGAACAGGTTCCGACCACGCGAAAGGGCTGTCAGGTAAGAGACACTGCCCACGGCTTTATGAATTTTTTCGAGACGATCCCACGGATTTTCATTCAGATAGCGCATCACCGAATCGGGAACGGCACCGCCCCATACTTCCATTGCATAGAAATTGGCATCTTTATAGAACGGCAAACAACGATCTACCTGACTTTGATTCATACGTGTGGCAAACGACGACTGCTGACCGTCACGCAGGGTCAGGTCTCTAATTTTCAGAATTTTTGCCATGATTGATAATTTTACATATAAGATATTCAATCGATTACGGCACTTTCAAACACAAAATTACAACTTTTCCGTAATCCGGGGCAAAGATACGAAACAATTTGAGAGATCAAGCATCATTGCTTATATTTTTTCTTTTATTCGTTTTTTTTGGCATTTTTCTACCACAAACGAACATTCGAATTCCGATTTGCGCAACCCGCGGAATCGAGATAACCGCGTTTGAAAAATCCGATAAACGACACGAGCAATGCCACAAGTAACGGGCCGAAAATCAAGCCCATAAACCCGAATAGCGATAATCCGACGACCACTCCGAGAATCGACACCAACGGATGTTGGCGACACATTTTCCGTTCGACATAACGCTGCACATAATTATCAACCTGCACCACAGCCAACACGCCCCATGCCATAAGTCCTCCGGCCATTCCCCAACTACCGTTTATACCGATCACCAGCGACATCGGAAACCATACCAAAGCCGCCCCCGTCACAGGGATCATCGTTGCAAAGGCGGTCATCACCGCCCAAAACAGCACCGACGGGACATCGAAAATCCAATAGCCGACACCTGCCATAATTCCTTGGATCACAGCCGACAACGGAATATGAAACGCCATCGAACGAATCACGCGTCCGACCTCTCCGACCACTTCCGAAGTCTCAGACCTGTCGAACGGCACAAAATCCAACAAACACTCCTCCATACGATCCCCGCCCAGCAACATAAAATACAGCACGACGGGCAACAGCATGATGTTCAACGCAAAATCGAGGCTGCTGTTCAACACCCACTGTCCCATATCTTTCACCACTTCAAGCAATATCGCCAAATTATCCTCCTGCCACAGATCATACCCCACCGTTTCACGCACATAATCCGCCACAGCCTTCAACTGCGCCACCAACGGATCGGGATTCAGCGCGAGGTCGGTAAATTCGCGCACGACCAGCCACACGACCAGCGCAAACGGCAACACAAATCCCACGACAGCCTCCGCAAGCAACAACACGGCAGCACATTTTTTGCGCCAATGCCTTCCTGCGACCAGCCGCCGCATCTGACCGCGCAACAACACATAGAGCGTCGTCGCGCCCAACAGGGCACTCATCACGGGGAAGAGCTGCCTGACAACAACCACACCGAGTACCGCAATCAGTACCCAAAGGCCGTATTTCCGATATTTAGTCCGATCTTTCTCCATAATACCACCTCATCCTGCAAAATTCATACAAAAAAAAAGGAAGTCCCGTTCTTCAGACCGATATTTTCCATAATACCGACCGATTCAATCCGCTTACAGAAGACGCTTTCTCAACTCCCGGCAACTCTTTTCCGGATCGGTGTGATCGAACAGAAAACCGTTGATCTCCAGAGTCTCGGCAGCAACGATATTCTTCTCCCGGTCGTCGATAAAGAGCGACTCGCGAGGGTTCAACCCGTAACGCTCCAAAAGAATTTCGTAGATGCGCATCTCAGGTTTCACGACATGCTCCTCGCACGATATCACCTCGCCGTCGAACAGGCCGTACAGCGGGAAACGACGCAGGAACTCGATAAACTCCTTCGACATGTTAGACAACACATAAAGACGGTATCCCGCCGCCTTCAGTTCGCCCAACAACTTCTCCGTCGGTCCGATCGGACGCTGCATGTCGATGGCCATTCTGAGATATTCCTCACACTTCTCCCTCGAACAGCCGTTCTCCTCACAGAGATGGTCCCTCACACGGTCGATCGTCCACGTTCCGCGGTCGTATTCCTCCCAGAAAAGGGGCATCTCAGGCCAGCGCACAAAGGCAAAAAATCGTGCAAACTCCTCCGTACACTCACTTCTTTTGCGTGCAAAAACCACGCCTCCCAAATCGAATATGATATTTTTCATGACAACAAAGATACGAATAATATCCGATCTCAAAACTCTTTCCCTCTCTAATTTAGGCTTTCGGGGTACTCAGAACACGTTTATTCTTACTTCTTGTATTGAAATATCCGCCAAAAATGTTTACTTTTGAACTCTGTAACAAGAATCAATCATTAACTCATTTTAAAACTTTATGAAACTTTTGACTTTGTGTGCTGCGGCATTTGCCCTGATGGTAAGTGTCACTTCCTGCACGGACAATCATTTGTTCAGCAATGCCGAAGAGTACCGACAGGTACAACAAGACTTCGACAACCGCTGCAAGGCATTGCCCGACGGCGATCTGTTCGCCATATTCCAGAACAAGGAACTTACGCCCCGGCAACGTGAGGCACTGACGTTCCTCTACGCCTACATGCCCCTCGGCGACATTGCCGACAATTCGGGCGACTACTTCCTCGAACAGGTCAATTACTCGTTGCGTGCCCGCGAGGAGATGCCTTGGGGAAAGGACATACCTGAATTGGAGTTCCGCCACTTCGTACTCCCGATCCGCGTCAATAACGAGAACCTCGACGACAGCCGTAAGGTATTCTACGAAGAGTTGAAGGATCGCGTGAAGACCCTCTCGCTGTACGATGCCGTACTTGAAATCAATCACTGGTGTCACGAAAAGGTCGTCTATCAACCTTCGGACGGACGTACCAGTTCTCCGTTGGCTTCCATCAAGACGGCTTACGGCCGTTGCGGTGAAGAATCGACCTTCACGGTTGCCGCACTGCGTGCCATGGGTATTCCTGCCCGTCAGGTTTACACGCCGCGTTGGGCGCATACCGACGACAACCACGCATGGGTAGAGGCTTGGGTCGATGGCAGGTGGTATTTTCTGGGTGCCTGCGAACCTGAACCCGTACTGAACCTCGCATGGTTCAACGCTCCCGTATCACGCGGTATGATGATGCACACCCGTGTATTCGGCGGACGCTACTTCGGCAAGGAAGAGATCATGCGTCAGACCGAGACCAGCACCTATATCAATGTCACCGAAAACTACGCGCCCGTAGCCATGGCTCACCTTCAGGTCGTTGATACGGAGGGCAAACCCGTAAGCGATGCCAAAGTCGAGTTCAAAGTTTACAACTACGGCGAGTTCTTCACCGTATCGTCCAAGAAGACCGATGCCGAAGGCAAGACATTCCTGTCGGCCGGTAAGGGCGACATGATCGTATGGGTATCGAAGGACGGCCGCTACGGTTTCAAGAAACTCACCTTCGGCAAAGACGACAATGTAACGATCACCCTCGACAAAACGGGCTCGTCGTCGTTTGCCATGGAGATGGACATCATCCCGCCGGTTGAAGGTGCCAACATGCCCGACGTAACTCCCGAACAGCGCGCCGAAAACACTCGTCGCATGTTGCAGGAGGATTCGATCCGTAACGCCTACATCGCAACCTTCCCCTCGGAAGAAGTCGTTCGCAAGTTCGCCGCCGGACAGGGTCTCGATGCCGACCGCTGTGTGGATTACTTTGCCATCTCACGCGGCAATCACGAGGTCATCCGTCAGTTCCTTGCCCAACTGAAAACTCCCGAACAGAAGGAAGCCGGCATGGATCTCTTGGACCGTATCGCCATGAAAGACCTGCGCGATGCCACGCTTGAGGTACTGAACGATCACCTGAACACTCCCGTGGCGGATCGTGACGACGAGATCTACCGTCAGTATGTCCGCAACCCGCGCGTATGGCTCGAAATGCTGACTCCCTACAAGTCGTTCTTCCGCGAGGTTGTCTCGAAGGAGGATGCCGCCGCATTCCGCGCCAACCCTATGAGCCTTGCCAAATGGGTTGCCGAAAACATCAAACTCGACCCCACCTGCAATACGGGTGCTATTCCCATCTCGCCCGAAGGCGTTTGGAAGACACGTATCGCCGATGGTATAAGTCGTGCCATTTTCTTCGTGTCGATGGCTCGTGCACTGGGTATTCCCGCACGCATCGACGGTGTGACGGGCAAAATTCAACTGATGGGCGGCAAAGACCCCGTCGATGTTGAATTTACCGCCGTACAGGAGGAGATCGTTGCTCCCACGGGAACGCTGAAACTCACTTATTCGCCCATCGAATCGCTCGACGATCCCAAATATTTCGCACATTTCTCCATCTCGAAGATCGAAGAGGACGGTACGATCCGCCTGCTGAACTACGAGGAGGCCGAACTCGACATGGGTGGCGGCACGACTTGGAAGCACTGCTTCAAGAACGGCATCCGCATGGATGTCGGCGACTATCTGCTGATCACGGGTACGCGTCTGGCAAGCGGTGGCGTTCTGGCAACCGTACGTTCGTTCTCGATCAAGGAGGGCGAGACAACCGACATGGATCTGGTAATGCGCGAATCGAAGGACGACATCCGCGTCATCGGCAATTTCAACTCCGAGGCTCCCTTCAAGGACATCGCCAGCGGTGAGACCAAGACCGTTCTTTCGGCCACGGGTCGCGGTTACTACGTAATCGGCATCCTCGGTATGGGTCAGGAACCCACGAACCACGCACTGCGCGACATCGCCGCCAAAGCCAAGGATTTCGAGGAGTGGGGTCGCAAACTCGTCCTGCTGTTCACCGACGAGAACAGTTACAAGATGTTCCGCCCGGAAGACTTCCCCGGTCTGCCCGGTACCGTTGTTCTGGGTATCGACGAGGGCGGTCTGATCCGTGACCACATCCTCACGGAGATGAAACTCTCGGACAAGACCACCCTGCCGTTGTTCATCATCGGCGATACATTCAACCGTGTGGTATTCAAATCGCAGGGTTACACGATCGGTCTGGGTGAGCAGATGATGAAGGTGATCCACAAGTTGTAGTTCAACCTCCATCCCGATTTATCGGTGTGCCTTTCTTCGGATCGGCACACCGATTTTTTTATACCTTGTCACAGGTATCATGCGACCGTACCCACACACAGAATATTCGATAAAAGATCTTCGCAAATACCCGTATTTCCGTCCTTTCCGCACGAGATCCGAAGCAAGTTCCTCCGTTCTCATATATACAAAAAAGCGGTCGGCTGAGAGATTCAGCCGACCGCTTTTTCTTATTTATATACACCCTATTTCAGTGCATCGTAGGCAGCACGCACCAATTCGGGTGCCGTGATGTCACGCTCATACTCTTCGATCTTCACCGTTCCGCCCATCGAGACACGCGGATTGCGGTACTTCATACCACTCTCCACGCTCTTGCGACCCGAAAAATGAAATTCGCAAGCCCCCGTCTCCGAGGCAATTTTACGAATGTTCGCAGGACGCACGCCGCATCCGGGCATGATGATGATCCGACCGGCGGCACGCTCCACCAACTGCTTCAACAGGGGAATACCCGCCTCGGCGGTAGGCTCCTGACCCGAAGTCAGAATACGTGTGCAACCCAATTCGATGATCTGCTCCAAGGCTCGCATCGGATCCTTGCACATATCGAATGCACGGTGGAAGGTCACGTTCATGCCCTCCGAAGCCTCCATCAGAGGACGCATCGCCTCCATATCTATTTCGCCGTCGGCCGTCAGGCAACCGAATACGACGCCGTCCGCTCCCAATTCGCGGCAGATCTTCACGTCGTGCAACATGATCTCCAACTCCTCTTTCGAGTAAAGGAAATCCCCGCCGCGCGGACGGATGATCACATGCAGTTTTGTCTCGGAAAGCATCTTGCGAGCCATCACAATCTCGCCATACGAGGGGGTTGTACCGCCCTCAGGGATTCCGGCACATAATTCGACACGATAAGCACCACCCTCCTGTGCACGCACGGCACTCTCCGAAGAGTTGGCACAAATCTCAATTCTCGGATTCTCGGTCATCACTATTTCAGCGTCAATTCAACGATGTAGTCAATGTCGGTCGGCACTTCGCCCAACTCAAGGAAGAGACTCTGACGGGTCTGACGAAACTTGACGGGGGTCTTGTCACCGAACTTCTCGGCCTTAACGACCTTCGAGGTTACGGGCAGATACAGACCGTTGTCCTGCAAATCGAGGATGTGGATGAACAGACGGTTGTCCTTGCGGGTCGAAACGCCCCACTTGTGGGGAGCAACCTCACCGGCACGTGTACCGTAAATCGTCTCTCCATAAACCTTCATCCATTCACCCATCTCCTTCAGACGCTCCACGCCGACAGCAGGAAGTTCGCCGTTGGGCTGAGGGCCGAGGTTCAACAACAGGTTGGCATTCTTGCCTGCGGCACGTACCAGATACCGAATCAGCGTTCCGGGCGATTTGTAGTCCTGATCGCGGAGTTTGTAACCCCACATGCCGTTCATCGTCTCGCAAGTCTCCAATGGCAGACGACCGATCTGCTGACCCGACAAACCTGCGGTGTTCTCACCGGGAAGATCACGCTCGAAAATCTGAATATCCTCTCCTGCGAAGGGAATCATGTGGTGGTTGTTGCCGATCAGACAGGCGGGCTGCAATTTATGAATCAAAGCATACTGTTCGGGCAACTGCCAGTCGAAATCGGGATTCTGATCCTGATCCCACAATCCGTCGAACCAGATGGCACCGATCGGGCCGTAGTTGGTCAGAAGTTCGGTCAGCTGGTTGTTCATGAACTGATAGTACGAAGCCCAATTCTGCTTCTTGGGATCGCGACCCTTGTTGTGACCCGTACGGCCGAGGGGATAATCCTCACGACGCCAATCGAGGTGCGAATAGTAGAAGTGGAGTTTGATGCCCTGTTTCCGGCACTCTTCGGCCAACTCCTTCATGACGTCACGTCCGAACGGAGTGGCATCCACGATGTTGTAATCCGAATATTTCGTCTTGAACATCGAAAAACCGTCGTGATGACGCGTCGTGATGCAGATATACTTGGCACCCGAAGCCTTGATCGCCGAAACCCACTCGGCAGCATTGAACTTATGAGGATAGAACGCCGAAGCCATCTTCTCATACTCCTGCCACGTCACACCGTCGGCATTCATAAACCACTCGCCCTGAGCGATCATGCTGTACAAGCCCCAATGGAGGAAAATACCGAACTTGTTATCCTGAAACTCGGTGCGAGCCTTCAGATTTTCGGGTGTGGGAACATAGCCCTTTTCGGGTGTTTCGGCGAAAAGCGTCGAACCGGTCAGCAGAGCCGTGACGATTCCCAATCCGATTTTACGGAATACATGTGTCATAATTTAAAATTCTATTAGATTAAATTTGTTTCAAAGGTACAAAGATTCGGATGATTTTTAAAGGAAAACCGTCCTAAAAAACACCCGCAGACACAAAAACAGGATGGATTCAATGTGAATCCATCCTGCATTTTCGATTTCGAAGAATCGGTTACGAACCGAAGTTGTCGTAAAGGATGTTCTCCGAAGGTACGCCCAGATTGTCCAGCATATTGACAACCGACTTGATCATCATCGGAGGTCCGCACATGAGGTAAATACAATCCTCTGGAGCCTGATGATGTTTCAGATAGTTTTCGTACAATACGTTGTGAACGAAACCGGGAGTGTACTTTACGCCCTTCTCGTCTGCTTCGGGATCGGGACGGTCCAAAGCAAGGTTGAACGAGAAATTGGGGAACTCTTTCTCGATTGCGTGATACTCGTCCAGATAGGGAACTTCCTTCAGGGCACGGGCACCGTAGTAGAACGATACCTTGCGTCGGGTCTTCTCCGTCTTGAACAGGTGCATCAAGTGGCTGCGCATAGGAGCCATACCGGCACCACCACCGACAAAGATCAGCTCCGTGTCGGGCGAGAGGTTGTCGGGCAGGAAGAACTCTCCGTAAGGACCCGAAATCGTCACTTTGTCTCCCGGCTTGCGCGAGAAGACATACGACGAACAGATACCGGGGTTCACCTTCATGAAACCGCCATTAACACGGTCGAACGGAGGAGTTGCGATACGAATGTTCAGCATGATGATGTTACCTTCGGCAGGGTGGTTGGCCATCGAGTATGCACGGAACGTGTCCTCGGGGTTCACCGTCTTCAGGTCAAACATCTTGAATTTCTCCCAGTCGGGACGGAACTTCTCGTCGATATCCATATCCGAGAACTTGATCTCGTCATACTTCGGAATATCCACCTGAATGTAACCGCCGCTGCGGAACTTGAGGTTCTCACCTTCGGGGAGTTTAACGACAAACTCCTTGAGGAAGGTCGAGATGTTACGGTTCGATACAACCGTACACTCCCACTTCTTGACACCAAGTACCGACTCCGGAACGTGGATCTTCAGGTCGTTCTTTACTTTGACCTGACAACCCAGACGCCAGTGATCCTTGGCCATTTTACGCGAAATGAAACCGGTCTCGGTCGGGAGAATGTCGCCACCACCTTCCAAAACCTGGCACTTACACATACCGCAAGCACCACCACCGCCACAAGCCGAAGGCAGGAAGACCTTGTTGTCGGCCAGGGTGGCCAGCAGGGTCGAACCGCTCTCCGATTTGAGGACTTTCTCGCCATCGTTGATATCGATCGTGACTTCTCCAGACGTAGTCAGTTTAGTCTTTGCATAGAGAAGCAGGCCGACCAGTACGAGAATAATCACCAAGAAGGCGACAATTGCAACAATAATAGTCATTGTATCCATTTTCTGAATCTCTTTTTAAAGTTAGAACTGAATGCCTGAGAACATCATGAAGGCGATACCCATCAGACCGGTGATGATAAATGCGATACCGGGACCTTTGAGCGGAGCGGGGATGTTCGAATAATGACATTTCTCGCGGATTGCAGCCATCATGACGATAGCCAGCCACCAGCCCAGACCGGAACCCAGACCGTAACCCAGCGACTGCACGAACGAAGTGATCTCGCCTCCATCGACTTTCTGCTGCATGAACAGCGAACCACCCATGATGGCGCAGTTTACGGCGATCAGCGGCAGGAAGATACCCAACTGGTTATACAACGTGGGAGAGAACTTCTCAACGGCCATCTCGACCAACTGCACGAATGCAGCGATGGTGGCGATGAATACGATGAACGTCAAGAAATTGAGGTTCACTCCTTCAACGAGCACACCGTCTTTCAGAACGAACTGATACAAGAGGTAGTTCAACGGCACGGTCATGGCCATCACGAACGTAACGGCGGCACCCAGACCCAGAGCCGTTTTAACGCTCTTCGAAACGGCAATATACGAACACATGCCGAAGAAGAACGAGAATACCATGTTGTCGATAAAGATCGACTTAATAAATATATTCAGTGTTTCCATACTCTAACCTCCTATTTTTCCTGTAAATCTTTGTTGATCGAGCGGTGGATCCAGATGATACATCCGACAATAATCAACGCCATCGGCGGGAAGAGCATCAGACCGCAGTTCGAATAGAAACCGCCCTCGGCCAGATACCAACTTTCGGGGATGATACGGAAACCGAACAACGATCCCGAACCGAACAACTCGCGGAAGAATGCCACGATAACGAGGATCATACCATAACCCAGACCGTTACCGATACCGTCAAGGAATGCGGGCCAGGGTTTGTTGCCCAAGGCGAATGCCTCGACACGACCCATTACGATACAGTTGGTGATGATCAGACCGACGTAAACCGACAACTGCTTGGAGACCTCGTAAACGAATGCCTTCAGAATCTGATCGACAACGATTACCAGTGCGGCGATGACAACCAGTTGGACGATGATACGGATACGCGACGGAATACCGTTACGCAACAGCGACATCACCAGATTGGAGAAAGCCGTAACCACCATAACCGACAGACCCATTACGATTGCAGGCTTGAGCTGCACCGTAACTGCCAATGCCGAGCAAATACCCAGAATCTGGACGATCACCGGGTTGTTTGCAGAAAAAGGCCCTGTCAGATACTTCATGTTCTTGGCTGAGAACATGGGTTCTTTTTCATTATTACTACTCATGGTTTTCTACTTTTTCTTCGTTAGACACATTCTCGGCGGCGGGGGTCTCAGCGGGCTGCACGGCAGCGACCTTGGCCTGACGACGAGCGTTCAACAACGGCAGGTAGTGTTCCATGCTGTCGTGCAACATGGCCGTAACGCCGTCCGAAGTTTTCGTACCGCCGGTGATTGCATCAACCTCATGGATGAGGTTGTCCTTCGAAGCACCGCCCTTACGCAACTTGATCGAAACGAACTCGTCGCCGTTGAAGATTTCCTTGCCGATAAATTTAGCCTGATACTTGGCCGTGGCGATTTCGGCACCCAGACCCGGGGTTTCACCCTTGTGATCCATGATGATACCGCCGATGGTGTTCATGTCCTCGTTGATCGAGACATAACCCCAGATCGGGCCCCACAGACCGGTACCCGTCAAAGGCAGTACCAGACGGCCGTCCTCAGCCTCGAATACGGGGAACTTGCCCTCTTCGAAAGCCGTTTTCAGATCTTTCAACAAATTGAAGACATCCTCGCCTTCCAACTTGTTACCCTCTTTATCAATCGTATAAGCGTTGATGAACTCGTCATAGTTCTGATCCTGTGCGGACAGCGAACCCAAAATCATCTGCTTTTTCTCGTTGAGCTCGTTCGCATACTGGCGACTTTGCAACGACAGAGAAACGACAGACAAAAGAGCGGCAACCAACACGACCATTACAGTCGAATAGATGAGGATATACGAATTACTATTTGTATTCTTTGCCATATTCATCTGTTATTTTGCGAGTTTAACACGATTTTGACGACGTTTGATGTTGCGCTCCACAACGAAGTAGTCGATGAGCGGCGTCAAGGCGTTCATGAAGAGAATCGAGAGCATCATACCTTCGGGGTAAGCGGGGTTGATCACGCGGATCATGATGGCGATGGCACCGGTCATGAAACCGACGATATACTTACCGGCATTGGTCTGCGACGAGGTTACGGGGTCGGTAGCCATAAATACGGCACCGAAAGCGAAACCACCGATTACGAGATGCCACCATGCGGGATAAGCCGTCACGCCGAGCAACTCGAAGAAGTAACCCATGGCCAGACCGCCGACGAACACCGAAACCATCGTGCGCCACGAAGCCACGCCCACGAAGAGCAGGATTGCGGCACCGATCAGAATGGCGAGGGTCGAAGTCTCACCGATCGAACCGGGAATGAAACCGAGGAATGCATCGCAAGGCGAGAAATTACCCAGCGTACCGTCCTTGGCCAGATAGTCCAAGCAGGTAGCACCTGAGAAACCATCGACAACGCCTTCGCCCTTACCGAGACCTGCGATCCAGACCGAGGCACCCGACATTTGGGGTGTGTATGCGAAGAATACGAAGGCACGAGCCATCAGAGCGGGGTTGAATACGTTCATACCCGTACCGCCGAATACCTCTTTACCGAAGATTACGGCAAAGGCGGTACCCAGAGCGACCATCCACAGGGGAACATCGACGGGCATGACCATCGGGATCAGCAGACCCGTAACGAGGAAACCTTCGTTCACCTCGTGACCGCGCATCTGAGCGACGGCGAACTCGATACCCAGACCGACGACATACGAAACGACGATGATGGGGAGCACCTTCAGGAAACCGAACCAGAAGTCGGCCCAGAAGCCCTGTTCCACTCCGATCGAGAGCGAGTGCTGATAACCTACATTATAGAAACCGAAGAACAAAGCGGGCAACAGAGCAATGATGACCATGCTCATGGTACGCTTCATATCATTACAGTCACGGATGTGTGCGCCGCGCACGGTAGTCGTGTTAGGCACGAAGAGGAATGTTTCGAAGGCATCGAAAGTCGATTCCAAGAAGCCTAATTTACCACCTTTGGAGAACGTCGGCTTGATTTTATCTACAAATTTACGTGCTGCCATTGTTATGCCTCCTTAATCATTAAGTTGATACCATCACGAATAATCTGCTGGATGTCGATTTTCGAAGGATCGACGAACTCGCACAGGGCGAAGTCCTCTTCAACCACTTCGTAGATACCCAGATTCTCCATGCGGTCGATGTCTTGAGCCAGACAAGCCTTCAACAGATATACGGGATAGATGTCCATGGGCAGATACTGCTCGTAGAGACCCGTAACGACGAACGGACGCTCGCCGCCGTTGATGTTGGTGTCGAGTTTGTAGGCTTTCTTGGGGCAGAGCCACGAGAAGTACGAACGCGAAACGGAGAATTTCTTGAAACGGGGAGCCATCCAACCGAACATTTCATACTTGTCGCCTTCAGGGATCACACAAACGGTGTTGTGGTAGAAGCCGAGATAGCCTTCGAGCGAAGACTTCTTGCCGGTGAGCACATTGCCCGAAATAATACGGACGTGATCGCCTTCTTTCTGGGCTTTGATCTCCTTCCCGACGATGGAGTTCATGCGCGCACCCGCAATGACACGCGCATAGTGCGGTTTTTCGATTTCGGAACCGGCAACGGTAATGACGCGCGTCATATCGACACGGCCTTCGTTTACCAGACGTCCGATTACGACAACATCTTGCAGGCTGACCGTCCATACGATTTCGCCCTTATTGACGGGGTCGATGTGATGGATCTGAACGCCAACATTACCCACAGGGTGTTTTCCGGCAAAGGTGTGTTGTTCGACGCCCTTCATGGTGACCATCTGGCCTTCGGCTTTCGAGCGCATCGACAGATGCACCTTACCGTCGGTCAGTTTGCCCAACACGTCAAGACCTGCCTGAATGTTTTTCTCCTCACCGCGCAACGCGAAGTTGTAATCGGGAGCGAGCGGGGCAGAATCGAAAGCGGAAACGAAGATTGCTTTCGGCTTGTCGTTCGGATTGGCAATGATGCCATAGGGGCGTTGCACGATCATGGGCCAGAGACCCGCACGAAGCAACAACTCGACGATTTCTTCTCGCTTGGCCGATTTCAAATCGGGCTTTGCGAACTCTTCGTAGCACTGCCGAGCATCGGGAGTGACGGTCACGGTGAGAATCTTACGTTTCTCGCCACGGTTTACGGCTTTCACCGTACCGCTGACCGGCGAAGTGAAGAGCACACGGTCGTTGTACTTGTTGAAGAACAACGGCTGACCCGCTTTCACTGCGTCACCCTCTTTGACCAGCATCTTCGGAGTGACGCCCTCGAAATCGAGAGGCGACACGGCGTATTCCTCAGCCATCGGAGCCGTTACGATCGACTCTTCGGCCTTGCCTTGAAGATTGATGTCGAGACCCTTGCGTAGAGTAATGATTTTCGACATGGTTAAAAATTTTGATTATTTAATGGGTTTATCCTTTAGTTATAAGTGAACTAACCTTTCAATAGCGTGCGAAATTACGCATTTTTCTTGAGAAAAATAAGTATTCGGTTCTTTATTTTTCATTTTCGGTGGAGTTTGGTGATTTTCAGATATTTCAAATCGGGGATTTACTTACCGCCCCTTCATTTCAAGGGGTTCGGGGCTGGATTTCCGAAAAATCAGAGGCTTCACCTTATATATGTTTAATAATTTTAAAATATAAAAATCATCCCGATTCGGTTAAAAATTTATATTTTTGTGGCCTATGGAAATAGTTTTCGTCAATATCCACACCCACCGTCCGACCCACCGTCACCTCGAACCCGAGGCATGCGGCATCCACCCGTGGCACGCCGACCGCGGGGAGACCTGCCCCGCGATCGACAACAGCGTGAAGGCCGTCGGCGAGACCGGTCTGGACTTCGCGTGCGATGTCCCGCGCGAGAAGCAGGAGGAGGTTTTCCGCCACCAATTGCAGTTGGCGGCGGAGCATCATCTGCCGGTCGTCCTGCACTCGGTAAGGGCGTTCAACGAAGTGCTGAAACTTCTTCGTGAGTATCGGATCGAACATGCTGTTTTCCACGGATTTATCGGATCGTGGCAACAAGCCTCGGAGGCGATCCGGCACGGCTATTTTCTCTCGTTCGGACTGAGGACTTTCCGTTCGCCGAAAACCCTCTCGGTACTCGAAAAACTCCCCTCGGAATTTCTCTTTTTGGAGACCGACGACGAAGAGATTCCGATCGAGGAAATCTACCGCCTTGCGGCTGATGTGCGCCACACCACCCTCGAAGAATTGCAGCAAGTCTGCCTGAATAATTACGAACGATTTTTTCACCATGGATAACTGGTTGGAACGTACCGCCCTGCTTTTGGGCGAAGAGAAACTCAATATTTTGCGCCAATCCCACGTTTTGGTTGTGGGTCTCGGCGGTGTGGGTGCCTACGCAGCGGAGATGATCGCACGCGCGGGTGTCGGACACATGACCATCGCCGATGCCGACGTGGTATCGCCCTCGAACATCAACCGACAACTCGTCGCCCTGCATTCGACCGTGGGTCGTCCCAAGGCCGAGGTGCTGGCCGAGCGTCTGCGCGACATCAACCCCGAAATTGACCTTCGGATCGTCAATCAATACATCAAGGACGATCTGACCTGCGAACTGCTGGATGCCGCCCATTATGATTATGCGGTCGATGCCATCGACACGCTCTCGCCCAAGACGGCATTCATCAAGGGGGCACTCGACCGACACATTCCCTTGGTCAGTTCGATGGGTGCAGGAGCCAAAACCGACCCTGCGAAGATGGAGATCACGGACATTTCCAAGACCCACCACTGCCCTTTGGCGCACATGCTCCGCAAACGCATGCACAAACTGGGCATTTACAAGGGTTTCCATGCCGTTTTCTCGCCCGAACCCATCCGCGAGGGAGCCATGATCCCGTGTGAGGAACAAAACAAGAAATCAAACGTCGGAACGATCTCCTACATCCCTGCCCTGTTCGGCATCGGGTGTGCCTCGGTGGTCATCCGCGACCTGATCGGAGAAATGCAACAATAAACGAACCACATAAAACTATGGAAAACAAAAAACCGGACATCGTATTTCTCGACGCCTACTCGCTGGGAAATGCCGATCTGAGTAAAATCAAGGCTCTGGGTAATTACACGGCCTATGAGACGACCCGCCGCGAAGAGGTCGTCGAACGCTGTAAGGATGCCGAAGTTGTCATCTCCAACAAGGTGATGATCGACCGCGAGGCGATGCAGTCGCTGCCGAAACTGCGCCTGATCGCCATTGCCGCCACAGGCATGAACAACGTGGATCTGGAGGCCGCCAAGGAGTTCGGCATCACCGTCCGCAATGCCGTCGGCTACTCGACCCATTCCGTGACGGAGACCACCATCGGTGCCGCCCTCGCCCTCTACCGCCAAATCCCCTACTACGACCGCTATACCAAGGAGAAATACCCCTTGCAGGATCGTCAGTTCCATTTCGGTCGTGAGGTGCACACGCTCCACGGCAAGCGTTGGGGCATCATCGGTCTGGGCAACATCGGTCATGAGGTGGCAAAGGTTGCCACGGCACTCGGATGCGAGGTGGCCTACACCTCGACTTCGGGCGTAACGCGCGAAGAGGAGTACCCCGCCATGACGCTCACCGAACTGCTCACGTGGGCGGACATCATCTCGATCCACTGCCCGCTGAACGCCCGCACACACAACCTGATCGACGCACCCGAACTGGCTTCGATGCGCCGTTCGGCGATTCTGATCAACGTGGCACGCGGCGGTATTGTCAATGAAGCCGCTTTGGCGGAAGGCTTGAACCGCAACGAACTGGCAGGCGCGGCACTCGATGTATTTACCTCGGAGCCGTTCACCTCGGAGAGCCCCTTGATGCAGGTACACGACAAGGACCGTCTGCTGCTCTCGCCCCACAACGCATGGTCGGCCGAGGAGTCGGTCAAGATCCTTGTGGAGTGCATCCGCGACAACATCCGTAACTTCTACGCTTAACCCATGGAAGAAATCACACTTACACCCGAAGAGTGTGTCGCACTCGATGAACGCCGACAGAAAGTGTTCGAGTTTCTGGACTGCCACGGCATTCAATACACGTGGTACGAACACCCCGCATCCCCGACCATCGAGATTGCCCGCACCCATTGGCGCAAGGACGGTTCGAAACACTGCAAGAACCTCTTCTTCCGCAACCATAAGGGCGACCGCCATTACCTCGTCTGCTTCGACTGCGAACAGAGTATGGCGATCCACGATCTGGAACACAAACTCCATCAGGGCAAACTGTCGTTTGCCTCCGAGAAGCGCATGTTGAAATGGCTCGGGCTGCAACCCGGCTCGGTATCGCCCTTCGGACTGATCAACGACCCCGAACGCCATGTGCATCTGTTCTTAGATGCCGCGTTGCGAGACCTGCCCTCCTACTCGTTCCACCCGAACGATTTCCGCGCCACGGTGGTCATCTCGCGCGAGGAGTTTATGAAGTACCTTTCGATCGTGGGCAACTCCTACGAATTTATCGAATTGTATTAATTCCTTTGAAGTCACAAAAAAGAGCCGCACGAGAGGTCGTGCGGCTCTTTTACTATTTGCAGGTTCGATTACTTGAACTCAACGAGTGCCTTACCGGTCATCTCGGCAGGCTGCTCGACACCCATCAGTTTCAAAACCGTGGGTGCGACATCGGCCAGAATACCGTTCTCAACCGACTTTACGCGATCCGAAACCACAACGATGGGCACGGGGTTCAGCGAGTGCGCCGTGTTGGGCGTACCGTCGGGGTTTACGGCGTTGTCGCAGTTGCCGTGGTCGGCAATCATAACGACCTCATAGCCGTTCTTCTTGGCTGCCTCAACGACCTGCTCCACGCAACCATCCACAGCCTTCACTGCCTTCTCGATGGCTTCGTAAACACCCGTATGACCGACCATATCGCCGTTGGCGAAGTTAAGACAGATGAAGTCGAACTTCTGTTCGTTCAGTGCAGCAACCAACTTCTCGGCAATCTTGGGAGCCGACATCTCAGGCTGGAGATCATAGGTGGCAACTTTCGGCGAAGGAACCAAGATACGATCCTCACCCTCGAACTTATCCTCGCGTCCTCCGTTCAGGAAGAAGGTGACGTGTGCATATTTCTCTGTCTCGGCAATACGCAACTGCTTCAGACCCTTGCTGGCAACCCACTCTCCGATGGTATTCTTCACGTTCTCCTTGTCGAAGAGGATGTGCAACCCATGGAACTTGTTGTCGTAGGGAGTCATGCAGCAGTAATACAGCGGCATGGTGTGCATTCCTTCGGCCGTCAGATCCTCCTGCGTCAGGGCAATCGTCAATTCCTTGGCTCGGTCGTTACGATAATTGATGAAGATCACCAGATCATTCGGGCGAATCAGACCTACGGGCTGCCCCTCGGCATCCACACGAACCACGGGCTTTACGAACTCGTCGGTGATGTCGTTGTCGTACGACTTCTGCATGGCCTCAACCATATCGACAGCCTTCTCGCCGACACCTTCGACCAACGCATCGTAAGCAATCTTCACACGATTCCAGTTCTTGTCACGATCCATGGCATAGTAACGGCCTACGATCGTTGAGATCTTACCCGCCGATACGGTCAGATGTTTTTCCAGAGCCTCGATAAAACCCTTACCGCTGCGGGGATCAGTATCACGACCGTCCATGAAGCAGTGGATGAAGGTATTCTCGCAGTTGTATTCCTTGGCCACATCACACATCTTGAAGAGGTGATCGAGCGACGAGTGGACACCTCCTGTCGAGCAAAGCCCCATCAGGTGTACATTCACGCCGTTGTTCTTGGCATACTCGAATGCCTTGACGATTTCGGGATTCTTCAGAATCGAATTGTCGGCACATGCGCGATTGATCTTCACCAGATCCTGATAAACGACACGACCTGCACCGATATTGAGGTGACCGACCTCCGAGTTGCCCATCTGACCGTCCGGCAGACCGACATTTTCGCCATCGGTACGCAGTTCGGCATGAGGATAATGCTCGGTCATGGCCGAAATATATTCGGGATGAACCGTCGAAATGACATCAGCCTTGTCGTGTTTGCCATTTCCCCAGCCATCGAGGATCATCAATAATACTTTCTTGTCCATAGTAACTCTCATTATTTAATTTAACCTTTACTTACTTTACTTGGGCGCAGATCAACTCCACAGCCTTATCGACTGCGGCCTGCAAGCCATCGACATTCTTACCGCCTGCCGTGGCGAAGAAAGCCTGACCGCCACCGCCGCCCTGCATCAGACGTGCGGCCTCGCGGACGACCTTGCCGGCATCGGCACCCGCACTCACGATCTCGTCACCGAGCATCACAGTCAGCGTGGGTTTTCCGGCGTAGTGCGAACCTGCGACAAACACGAGTTTCTTCGAACGTGCCTTCAAATTGTAAGCCAGATCCTTCAGGAACTCGGCCGTACGATCCGAAACGATCGAGAAGATCTGCATGCCGTCACGCTCGACGGTCGAGGCGATGATCCTGTCTGCCCATTGGGCCACCTGCTCCTTGCGCATGGCCTCAACCTCCTTCGAAAGTTGCTCGTTGGCCTCCAGCATCTTCTTCACGGCGGTCAATACCTGCGAGTTGTTCAGATATTCGGCTACGTTGTGCAGGGCATCCTCTGCGGCGTAAACCAACTTCTCGGCCTGTGCTCCCGTCACAGCCTCGATACGGCGGACACCTGCCGAAATGGCACTTTCGCTCACGATCTTGAAGAAACCGATCTTACCGGTCGATGCGGTGTGCGTACCGGCACACAACTCGACCGACGGGCCAAACTTGACCATACGCACCTTGTCGCCGTATTTCTCGCCGAACAACATCATGGCACCTGCGGCCTCGGCCTCCTCCTTGGTGGTGTTGCGGTTCTCCTCCAACTCGAAATCTTCGCGGATCATGCGGTTCACCTCGCTCTCCACCTCGCGCAACTGCTCCGGCGTCACCTTCTGGAAGTGCGAGAAGTCGAAACGAAGCACTTCGGGGGTTACGAGCGACCCCTTCTGCTCGACATGCGTACCCAGCACCTTACGCAGAGCGTGGTGCAGGAGGTGGGTTGCCGAATGGTTGTTGGCGGCCGACTGACGTTTCTCGGCATTCACCACAGCCGTAAATTCGGCTGCGGGATTATCGGGCAGTTCGTTCAGGATGTGAATAATCAGACCGTTCTCCTTCTCGGTGGCTACTACCTCCAACCGTTCGTCGGCGTTCTCGATGTAACCCACATCACCGATCTGACCACCACCGTTGCCATAGAACGGCGTCCGGTCGAATACCAGTTGGAACGATACCTTGTTCTTCGATTTCACACGGCGGTAACGGGCAATGTGTACCTGCTCGGTGAGGTGGTCGTAACCCGTGAAGATGCTCTCCTTGACGGGTTTTACCTCGACCCAGTCGTCCGACTCGACGGCAGCCGCATTACGCGAACGAGCCTTCTGAGCCTGCAACTCCTTCTCGAACTCCTCCAAATCGACCCCTACTCCCTGCTCGCGGGCGATGAGTTCCGTAAGGTCGATCGGGAATCCGAACGTATCGTACAATTCGAATGCCTCGGCACCCGAAATCGCTTTTTTGTTCTCTTTCTTGGTTTTGGCGATCACTCCGTCCAACAGGTTGATACCCGTAGCCAGCGTACGCAGGAACGATGCCTCCTCGTCCTCGATCACCTTCTCGATAAGCGTCTGCTGGCTCTTCAGTTCGGGGAACTGTGCGCCCATCTGATCCACCAGACCGGCTACCAACTTACACAGCGTCGGTTCGGTGAAACCGAGGTACGTGTAACCGTAACGTACGGCACGGCGCAGGATTCGACGGATCACGTAACCCGCCTTCACGTTCGAAGGCAACTGACCGTCGGCAATCGAGAATGCGATGGCACGCAGGTGATCGGCAATCACGCGCATGGCGATGTCATCCTTCTCGTCCTTTCCGTAGGTTTTGCCTGCCATGGCGGCAATACGGCTGATCGTCGGCTGGAAGACATCGGTATCGTAGTTCGATTTCTTGCCCTGAAGAATCATACACAGACGCTCGAAACCCATACCCGTATCGACGTTGCGTGCGGGCAGCATCTCCAATTCGCCGTTGGCCTTGCGGTTGTACTGCATGAACACGAGGTTCCAGATCTCGATCACTTGGGGATTGTCCTTGTTGATCAGATCGCGGCCGGGGATCTTGGCGATCTCCTCCTCGTCACGCAAGTCGAAGTGAATCTCCGAGCAGGATCCGCAGGGACCCGTCTCGCCCATCTCCCAGAAGTTATCGTGCTTGTTGCCGTTGATGATGTGATCTGCGGGCAGGTAGCGACGCCAGTAGTCGTAAGCCTCCTGATCGAAATCCACGCCGTCCTCCTTCGAACCCTCGAATACGGTGGCGTACATACGCTCGGCGGGCAGGTGATACACATCGTGCAACAACTCCCAAGCCCATTCGATGGCCTCTTTCTTGAAGTAATCGCCATACGACCAGTTACCGAGCATCTCGAACATGGTGTGGTGGTAGGTATCGTGGCCGACCTCCTCAAGGTCGTTGTGCTTACCCGACACACGCAGACACTTCTGCGTATCGGCGGCACGGGGATATTTGCGGGGGGCATTGCCCAAGAAAATGTCTTTGAACTGGTTCATGCCCGCGTTGGTGAACATCAGCGTGGGATCACCTTTGACGACCATCGGAGCCGACGGTACGATGTGGTGGCCTTTGCTCTCGAAGAAGTCGAGGAAAGCCTGACGGATTTTGTTTGATTCCATATATAATCGAAATAATATTTTCTCGTTCTCTTTTTACCAAGTTGCAAATTTACACATTTTACGCTATATTTGCATAAATAAAGGTAAGTTTTTTAATAATGAGTGAAAATCAGCAAGACGAACACCACGACCCGAATCGGGACATGCGTCACGAGGCCATGCACGTATTGGACACCCTCTGCGAAAAATCCACGGAGTTGGCTCATGACGTGGGATCGGTCACGGCACGCCTGCGCACCTACCGCCTGATCCGGCGCATCCTCATCGGATTCATCCTCGTGTCGGTTGCCAACGTGGTTTTCTCCTACTTTTTCTTCACCCCGAAAATCTACCGCATCAATCGTGACAACCGCCAGCTGATCACCGAATACCGCATCCTTCAGGAGCGCATCCGCACGGCACAAAACCGCATCGACAACATCCGCCAACGCGACAACTTTGTCTATCGCACGCTGTTTGCCACCGATACGCTTTCGATTCCGGGCGTATGGCAACCCTATGCCGAAAACAAATATGCCGCCCTCGCCGACGACGATTTCGCCCCCTTGATGACCGACACATGGAAACAACTCGACCGCCTTGCGCGCACGCTCTATCTTGAGTCGGTTTCGATGGACGAACTGCAACGCCTGAGTCACAACAAGGAGCAACTTTCGGCAGCCATTCCCGCCATTTGGCCGATCGACCGCAAGAAACTGCGCAACAACCACATCGGCGCATTCAACATGCGCCGTCTGCACCCCACTTTAGGCATTATCCGCCCGCACAAGGGAGTCGATCTTGCAGGCCGCATCGGCGATCCGGTCTTTGCCACGGGCGATGCCGTTGTCGAATCAACCAAATCAATCCGAGGCTACGGGAAACAGGTGCTTCTGAACCACGAATTTGGCTACAAAACGCGCTATGCCCACCTGAGCAAGATATTGGTGCGTCCCGGCGAGAAAATCAAACGCGGACAACTCATCGCGCTGATGGGGAACACAGGTATTTCGAGCGGCCCGCACCTCCACTATGAAGTCATTCACAAGGGGCATCATGTGAACCCGATCAACTACTTCAACAAAAATATGACACCCGAAGAATACGACAATCTGATGAAACAGATGAAAGACATAACCTACGAAAAGTTCTAAAGCCATGATGACCGGAAAGAAAAATTTGGAACGTCTGCGCCGACGCCGTCTGCGCAAGACCCGCATCATCCGCTTCGTCGTGCGCCTGTTCGTGTGGGGCGGTCTCACGGTGCTTTATTACTTCGGATTTTCGTTGTTTTTCGACACCCCGTTCGAATATGATCTGAAACATCAGACTGACGAACTCCGCGAACAATACACGCGCCTTTCGCAACGCTACGACTCGCTGATGCAAGTTGTCGATAATCTTTCGGAACGCGACCGCAACGTATTCCAAACATTGTTTGAGGCCGCTCCGAACGATCTTTCCGCCGAATTTCAACAACGCCGCAACACAACCTACGAACAGGTCGTGAACCGCACCTCGCAAAGCCTTCGCGAAGAGTTGGAACGCCGTATGGAACACATGGACAAGGAATTGAGTTCGCTCAACGAGATTTATGCGACACTGCACCGCCGTATCCGGCAAAAAGGCGAGGAGTGCAACAGCATCCCCTCGATCCAACCCGTCATCAACAAAAAACTGACGCTGATGACCGCCTCCTACGGCATGCGTTTCCACCCCTTCTACAAAACCCTCCAACCTCACCGGGGCGTGGATTATACCGTACCCGAAGGTTCGCGCGTTTTTGCCACGGCCGACGGAGTGGTGAGCCACGTCATGATGCGTAATTCGACCTCCGGAAAGACCATCGTCATCGACCACGGCAACGGGTACAGCACCAGTTACCACCATCTGGGAGAAATTCATGTGCGGGAGGGAAAAAAAGTACGTCGCGGCGACATCATCGCCTTTTCGGGCAATACGGGTCTTTCGCTTGCCCCCCACCTCCACTACGAGGTGCGCCACAACGGCATGAGGGTCGATCCGATCCACTATTTCTTCATGGAACTCACCCCGACCGACTACAAGCGGCTGATGTACATCGCCCAGTCGGGCATGCAATCCTTCGACTGATGCACAACCCCGTAAAATTGATTCTCACGGATTTTGACGGTACGTTGGTCGATACGCGCCGTGCGAATGCCGCCGCCTATGTCGCCACGCTCCGCGAGGCAGGATTCCCGCTGACCGAACAGGAGTATCTCGATCACTATTTCGGGATGCGTTGCGTGGAGTTTCTCACGGCCTACGGCATCACCGATCCCGATCTCAAGGAACGCCTGCGCCTGCGTAAAATCGAACTCTACCCCTCGTTTTTCGACTCGGTGGTCATCAACCGCGAATTATGGGATTTCTGTTGCCGGTTCCGTCGGGACGGCGGACACGTGTGTATCGTCTCCACGGGCAGTCGCGACAACATCGACAACGTGATGCGTCATCTGGGCATCGGACATAAAGGGGTAACCAAAGGACGGATCGGTGAGGTGGACGGCGTGATTGCGGGATGCGATGTGGCACACAGCAAACCCGATCCCGAATGTTTTCTGAAGGTCATGGAACGGGAAGGATGCTTGCCCCTCGAAACGCTGATCTTCGAAGATTCCCGCGTAGGGCTGGAGGCAGCACGACGAAGCGGTGCACCCTACTTCAAAATCACCTTCTAAACAAAAAGGGATGACCCGAAAGGTCATCCCTTTTTCCGCTCAACGCAGACGGATCGGTCGCCATACATGCGAAAGCGTGATTGCGACCAACGTCCTCGGAGTCTGATGACTGCGCCAGCCGACCCACGCCTGCTCACGCACCGCGCGTGCCACATATTTGCTCAAATCGCCCAAGGTCACCTCACCACGTGTCTGCTGCAATTTCTTGAGCAGGAAGTAAGTGAATGCTCCGTGACCCTTTTCTCGATAAACATAGGCGGTCTCATCGTTTTCGGCAGCCGCAAAGACCATCATCTTTCCCGACGGCACACACTGACGAGGCATCAGACGGCCGTTGCGGTTGGTCTCCAGCGTTGCTCCGTCACGGCGCACACCCGCAAACGACGAATCCAAGAAGAGCAGGGTCGAACGACTGCGGCAGAGCGAGAGTTCGTCGCACAAATCATCCAATTTGTAACCCGTCTTCAGATCCTCGCAGAATCCGTCCGATGGCAGGATGTAGGCTTCGCGGGTTCGCGGATCGGCCATGCCGTGTCCCGAATAATAGACGATGATCTCGGCATTGCCGCCATATTCGTTTACGGCATTTTTCAACCGGCGCAATTCGTAACGGATGTCGTTGAGCGTCGCATTAGGCGCAAAACGGATGTTTTTTTCGGGAATGCCCAGCGTTTCGTGACAGTAGCGGGCAAAGATCTCGCCGTCACGCAACGAGCACTCCGAATCGGCATCACGGCGATAGCGTTCGTTGGCAAACACCACCACAAAAGTCTTGTCGTTGTCGGTCGGATTAACGGGAATATCCACATCGACATCCGACACGATTACGGGGACAGCAGGCTCTTTCCCGCTTGCCGTATCGTCCTTCAGATCAACCCCGTAGCCGTAACGCTTGCCGTAGGGCATCTTGATGATCAGCGACTTCAAGGCCAAATGCCCCTGCTCGATTCCGAACGTGGGCTCTTCCTCCTCGTGTTGCAACCAGTAGCGGGCAAACTGATCGGCATCCTCCTCAGGAACCTGCACGAAAATCTCGCCGAACTGGGGATCCAACACCAAAAACGCCTCACGCTCTTCGTTGTACTCTTTGAGCGTGAGATTCAGACGAATATCGTCCTTCACCAAATCGACATAAACGCGTTCGGCCTTGAGGTTCAACTCGTTGCTTTTGACATTACGCAACGAATCGGTCGCCTCGTCATTCTCGGCCGACCAATCGCTCATCGCCTGCGCCACATATTCGCGGGCGAACGATTCATAGGATTTATCCTGACGCACCACGGGAAGCGCACGGGACACGAAATTCAGCGCACGGGACATATCCCCCGCCTCGACCAGATGCACGGCGGCATCCAGCATATTGGCTTTCGACGGATCTTGTCCGACACCGCGTCCCTCACGGTAACACGCCACCAGACTGAGGATTGCCGCCCGATTGCCCGAACGCGCACCCTTCATATAGAGTTCGACGGCCTGTGCGGGACTTTTCGCCACACCCAGACCTTTTTCATAACAATTACCCAGTGAATTATAGGCCGACACGACACCCTTTCGACAGGCCTCCGTCCACCAGCGGACAGCCTCCCGATCGTTTTTCCCGATACCGAGTCCCGAATGGTAACAGCGACCCAGTTCATCCATCGCCACAGCATCGCCCCCCTGAGCCTTTTTCAAGAGTTCCTCAGAGTAGGTCTGCGCCGACACGACCACCATCAACAAAATCAAAAATAGGAATATACGTTTCATGGTCTCTTGTTTTCAATCTTACTCGCCCGACAAAGGTACGAAAAAGAGCGAAAAAATGCTTCAAAAAAATCTATCGCCGACAGATCTTGCGGAAATCACAATAGGCACAATCCTTTTCGTTTTCAGTCTGTCGGAACGGGATTTCGGGATTGAAAATTTCGGAGAATGTCTCCGCGAGCAGTCGCTCGAACGCCTCCCGATAGAACGAATAATTCGCCCCCTGCACCTGCAGTTCCTTGTCGCAGAGCATCGGCGA
>RCNI01000274.1_pt1 | contig 33497 bp, 21 predicted proteins | sample 2041151 | NCBI WGS metagenome assembly RCNI01 (sample SAMN09708214, study PRJNA481090) | feces metagenome | isolation source: feces | place: Antarctica: Albino Rookery
CCAGTAGAAATAAGACTGAATGGTAAAGTTGTATATAACAAGATAGTGCCTGCCACTAGAGGAGCCATTATCGAAAGTATAGTTCTTTACGGTGACCCCAGACGAATTTATTCTCGAATGGTTACTGTTGAACTTTAGGAATGGATGTCTTGTTCGTAAACTGTCGGTGAGCTACATATAAAATATATAGAGGCAATCGTGAGTTTTTTTTCCTCACGACTGCCTTTTAATTTCAAAAAATCTCGTGGATGTTGATGATGTCAGATATAAAATCGTGCAAAGATAAACAAATAAAATCTTTTTAAAGGTAAAAATGATACAATAATGCATAATATGGTTGTTGGAAATTTAATAGTTAAAATATTTATTGCTATTTTTGCATTTGAATTAGAGGTAAAATCCTTTTATTATCAGTGGCTTTAAGAAGATTTATTAAAATGTCCTTTTATAAACAAAAATATGAAACCTTTTCCTTTTAAACCGATAAGATATAGACAGTATCGAAATACTTTCTTGCAGAATGTTATTGTTTCATTTGAATTTACCCCTTCTACAAAGAAGGAAGATATTCTGAAGGATTTATTTCATGACTATGTTCAATCTTTTTTTGGTATCGATACGAAAGGTGGAGACATTAGTAAAGAAATGTGTAACATTTCAAAAAAAGATATGTCACAAATCTTTTTGTTTTCAAATGGGAAAGCCTCTATACTCCTTTCAGGAAAGCAATATGAAACCTTTTCGGATACAGCAATACCACAAATTTTCAAGTTGCGTTCTTTCTTTACCAAAGTAATGGAGATTTATTCATTAAAAAATGTTTCAATAAGAAAAATTAATGTATGGGATTTCAAAAATAGTGATAAGAAAGAAGTTGATGTGGATGAAGTAAAGGATCTCGTTTTTAGTCCAGGTCTTTTAATGGATTTGAGTACTGAAAATTTAGAAAAACAGGAAATGGAGATTCCAAACTTTAGTAAGTGCAGCTATTCCCAAAATGATGAGCAAATAGACATCCGTACAGCATTATTACCCCCTACCTCGAAAGACGATTTTTCTCATCTAATTCTTGATACGTTAGGTGTTGTAAATCCTGGTGAGGGAATAAAAGTTGAGGAAATGGCTGATGTACTTATGGATTTAAATAGTTATCTATTTTACAGTTACCATTGGAGCGTAAGTGATTATGTTCTTAATGTAATGAATGAAGAAAATAAAAAATAACAATATGAAAGAACTTTTTGGAACTCAAATTCAACAATCTACAAATAATCTTGCTGATATCTATTATATGTCATGTGAGACATCTCAGTGTGTTCCGATTAGTAAGAAGAATATATTGAGACCAACTAAAACCCTCATTCTAGCTGTAGCTATGTCTTTAGGTAATGAAGCCTATGCTTCAGATAGTCAGAATATTGAATTGCAACACGAACAAGTGCAAATAGAAAAATTCCAACCTTTTAGATACGCTAATATTGTACGTAGTTCTAATGATCTGGAAATGCGAGTGAACGTTTCTCCTTCTGTATCAAAACTTACTCCTAGTAAATTGAGGAATATGGAGAGTACATATGAGAAAAATGTTTTATCTCAGAAATTATTAGATTCTTATAGAAAGAACTCAAACGGTGTCAAATTGCCATATAAAGCCTTGGCTATAATGAGAAAAACCAATTCTTTACTAGCTGATTTGGATTTTCAAGATGCTATATTGCAGTATGATAGTTTTGATGAAGCATGGCATTATAATTTATATTTTGATAAGAATATTGAATTATCTATAGGGATTTATATGGATGAAATTGAGGATGCTGATTTTAGTCTTTATCATAATGACGAATTGCTAGTGTCAAATTATCTGCCTCTGAAATCGTTAGTTGTTAAAATGAAATCTATAATTTCAAGGGTTTAGGTAATGGCTAACACATATCCTAAAGAGATAGTCCCTAAAGAGGGTTTCCTCAAGAGAATGACTGTAAACAATTTGCTGCAAGCATATCCCTAGTTAGTAGTAGCTCGTCGTTGTGATGATAAACAGCCATTTGCTTTATCAGCCGATGGTACGAAAAAAATTCTAAAAGACGATATACTAGGATCCAACTTGCTACAAATGTCGGTGAATTTATTGGGTGCTTCCTTTAAACACAGTCATTTGTCTTATTCTCCAGATTTGACATTAGTTGAAGGGGAATGGGACGGAAGTACTATACCTAAACTACCTTTGGAAGATACAAAATTCAAGACTCATCTTGAATATGGTGTGGTTTATTTTTATGTATCTAAAGTTAACAGTTTTGTTTATCCTTACTCAAAAGTGATAAAGGAAGATGAATATCGGAATATTAAGGAAAAAGCAAATGACATACAAAGACGCGAGAATTTAAAAATAGATCAAGACATTGTAGGTGCATTTGCTGGACTAGATAATAAGCAAACTCAAGTTCATGCCCGTTTAAAGGTAAATCATTCTCCTAATTTATACAACTATTGGCATATGCAAATGGATACATACGCTGTAGCAAGTGAGAATCCTGTAGATTATTCTGATAAATCAGGTGAAGCGAAACGTATAAGACGAAATTTGAGGGAGTATATAGGGCGCATCGCTAAAGATCAAACTAATAGCCAATACCATATTGGACATTGTCATTATATGCGCAAGGTTCCTTTCTATTTATCATGGTGGGATTATATCTTGGATTTATTTTATGACAAAGTACATTTACCTTTCAAACAGGAATGAACGATCTTGGTTTTCTATGTGTTCTCTGTGTAAACAATGCGTAAACAAACTATTTCAGTCTTGGGTATTTATTGAAATCCAATTTAAAGGATGGCTACCATAACATGTTGGCTATCAATACAAATAAGGAACTTCGTGGAATCATAGAATATCATTTAAATCGGACTCATAATCTGGAGGTCCTTGATTCAAGTCTAAGTTTGCCCACGCTGAAAATCAGGTATTTACGAGTATTGTAGATGTCTGATTTCGTTTGTGGTGACCTTCAGGTGATCTTTTTAAAACCAAACTTTGAGTCCCCTTTAAAAAGTACATTTTCCCAATTTTATCCCCTCTCAGAAGTATCTGTAGGGCGTTAATTTCTGTCAAAAAACACTTTTTGTAGTGGACTCAACTTTGAAAAAGCGTAAGCATCTGTGGAGCAATTTCAGTGCTTTATGATGCTGCAAGTCACTTGGCACAATCGCTGGCACGCCGATTGCACTTACTTAAGCAGAACGGACTTCCAACAGTTCGGACAAGTACGAAACTAAAACGCACAGCATAAACTACTTTTTGAGCCACGTCCATGAATCTGATAACGATTGCTCTAAAGATCTAGAGGAACTTTTGCCTCTGTCCCTCAAAAACGCAGGAAAACTTTAAGCGTCTCCAAAAGATTAGGAGACGTCTCTGACTTTTTCGGAGATTTTAAATACGGGGATTACCGATGGATTACGATGATTAATCCTGCTCTTATTATATTTCATTTATATTCTTCTTTTTTTTATTTGTGTTATAATTATGATAATCAATAATATATATGAAGAGTGTATTTATATTTAAATATAAAACGTATATAGTAATTCCAGTAGAACTTAAATTTGTAACCATGAGTTAACAAAATGTTTTATCCAACAATCAGATACTAATTTTACCTTAGCATACAACGCTGCCAAAATCAAGGAATAAAGAAAAACTGAAAAAAATAGATTGCTGTTCGTTTATTATCGAAAATCAGCACAAAGGCAATCTTCATACATTAACCTATAAAAAAACAGACTGTTGACTGAATTATTATGTGCTGTAGAATTTGATCAACAAGTAGCTATTAAAACCATGAAAAAAATCGTTTTATTGATGCTTCTAGCATTTGTTTTTGTTACGTCGTGTTCAGATGACGAACAATTAGTGAAAAGCGGTAACGACGGATACGCCACCGTTACTCTTGATCTTTCAGGTCATGAAAAAGTCTCTCGTGCCGGTGAAGCTTTTAACCCTATCCCTACATTGGGGACTATGCGTGTGTTCCTCTATGTCTTTAACGATGGAAAGTTAATTGATGTTCAAAGTAAACAGAAATATGATTTCTCCTCATCTTCCAGTTGTGAATTCAAGTTCAGATTGGCTAAAGGTAACTATAAAGTAGCAGCTTGGGCAGACTATGGTGAAAGCTACTATAAAGTTCCTACTACTATTTTAGAGGAAGGAAATGCTACAGTTTCATTAAATGATTTATCCGTAGTAGGTTCTGAAATGAAAAGTGATGCCTATTGGGGAGTAAGCGATTTTGAATTCAGCCCGACATCTGGCTCTCTCAATCTCAAACTCGCCCGCCCATTTGGACTTGTCAAAATAAATACCACTGATTGGACAAAATTAGCGGACACTCAGCAAGCGCTTCCTAGCAAATATGCGATGAAAATTGAAGCACCTACCCAACTTGATTTGCTGTCTGGTAATACCTCTGGCAATCAGAAAATTGAAATTAAATGGTCTTCATTATCCAGCAAACCATTAGCCGATGGGACGAAAGAATTGTCATACGACTATATTCTAGCCCCAGCTGGAGAGGCAGACTTAAAAGAATTCACTGCTCAATATGCTGATGATACGGAACAGACACTGTACTCGTATTCATTCTCTAACATACCCGTTAGGAGGAACTATATCACAAACATTACCACCAACATCTTTACCAAAGAAGGCAAAGTCAATGTTTCTGTCGTTCCAGAATGGCAAACAGATAATGTTCCACAGAAACCAATCACCGATGGTTTTAACTATTCTCAAGAGAAAGCAGATGCGGATCAACCGTTGACTATCACTTTTAAGGCAAATAACGCTTCAGCTTTATACAACTATGAAGGTGACGTCTACCTGCATACCGGTATTATTACAGCAGACACTTGGACAAATGTACCAGCCCAATGGAATGACAATATTGACAAGTGCAAGATGACTAGGCTGAAACCAAACTGCTGGTCAATCACTATGGAACCAACCATCAGAGAATGGTATGGATCGGGTGAAACCGCTGTGACTCGGTTAGGACTCATAGTAAGAAGCGTTGACGGGAATAAGAAAGGACTCGCTGATGATACATTTTTGGAAGTAACAGATAACAAGTACACTTCCTTTCAGCCGGGAGAAATCCAATATGTCGCAATGCCTGCAGATGTTAAAGAAGGAATTAATATCAAAGGCAATCAAGTAACATTTGTTCTTTATGATAAAGATACACATAATGGTAATAAGGACTATGCATATGTGCTTGGCGATTTTAATAATTGGACACTGAGCAATACAGAAACTTCCCGGATGAATCGCGACTCAGACAAAGGATGCTGGTGGCTCACCATACCTGATATTGATGTGAACAAAGAATATGCCTTCCAATATTATGTTGGCAAAAAAGGAGAAGGTACAATCCGTTTGGCAGACGCATATTCTGAAAAGATTCTTGATCCCTATAACGACAAATATATTCCGGAATCCACTTATCCGGCTAGAGAACGTGAATATCCAAGCAAAGCCAATGGTATCGTCTCTACTTTTAAAGCAAACAAAACTCCATACCCATGGAAGCATCAATATAGCATTAAAAATTCTGATAACTTGATGATTTATGAGATTCACTTGCGCGACTTTTCCGAAACATCCGATATCAATGGTGCTCTTAAGAAACTAGACTACATTAAGGATTTAGGTGTCAATGCTGTTCAACTTATGCCTGTTCAGGAATTTGACGGTAATGACAGTTGGGGTTACAACCCTTGCTTTTACTTTGCTCTCGATAAAGCATATGGTACTCCTACCCGTTACAAAGATTTCATTGATGCTTGTCACGAACGTGGAATGGCAGTAATCCTAGACGTTGTCTATAATCATGCTACTGGTAGTATGCCGTTTGCTAAGTTATATTGGAACAATTCAGCAAACAAGACATCAAATTTAAATCCTTGGTTCAATGTAGATGCTCCACATCCACATAGTGTTTTCCATGATTTCAACCATGAATCTCCTTTAGTCAGACAATTCGTGAAACGAAATTTAGAGTTTTTGCTTTCAGAATATCATGTTGATGGATTTCGTTTCGATCTTACTAAAGGATTTACCCAGAATCACAGCGATGGAAACTACGATCAAAGCCGAATCAATATCTTATCGGATTATTACCAAACTATAAGAGATGCTAGCAGCGGTAAAGCTATTATGATTCTAGAACACTTTTGCGAAGACCGAGAGGAAGAAGCATTGACTGAAAAAGGAATGAAAGTATGGCGTGTAGGTAATGAGGCTTACTGTCAGTCGGGTATGGGATGGCAGGAAAATAGTGGTTTTGATGTCCTTTTCAAAACTTCAAACAAAACATTATCCTATGGATACATCGGTTTTATGGAGAGTCATGATGAAGAGCGTGTTGCCTTTAAAGCTTTAGCCCATGGTAATGGTGATTTGCGGAATAATCTCAAGAATCGTATGAAGAGTATGGCATCGAATGCTGCATTCTTCTTTACGATTCCTGGTCCAAAGATGATCTGGCAGTTCGGTGAATTAGGTTATGACATTTCAATAAATGATGGTGGACGTACAGGCAAAAAGCCAGTGCACTGGGATTATCTAAACAATGAATACCGCAAAGAATTGCACGATACATATGCTAAATTACTAAAATTACGTACATCAAATCCAGAACTTTTTGATCGTACAGCCAATTTTACACCATATGTTTCTGTTAATGATTGGACAGGTGGACGTGCCATTACATTAGAAAATAATGGTAAGAAGCTATTTGTAGTAGGTAATTTTACATCCTCTAAGCAATCTATTGCGCATACTATACCTGCAGGATGGTCTAAATACCATAATCCTATTACTGAACAGGACGAAATTAATGTAGGTGGAACAAAACCTGAACTAGCACCACATAGTTTCCTTATTTATACCAATTTCTAATTTCCTATGGTTGAGTTTTCATGGATTTGCATACTCCATGAAGAATGCAAACTACCAGTCACAAAATGTAGTTTCTTTGCAGTGGAAGCCAAACATTCTGTGTGTAGGCATATTAACGTTTCAAAAAAAATTAGATGTCTCGATTGACTGCAATAATGTCAAGTCGTTTTAAATGGTCTTAAAACTGCCCTTAAGAAATAAATCAAAGGGCAGTTTTATGTTAATATACCAGGAATATTATATAGAATTCTTTCTCATGAAATTTCAACAGCCATTAATATTATATCTGTACTGCATGCTATTCCTTTTGTCTGCGTGTTCTAAAGGTGAAATACCTGGACAAAACACAGAAGACGAAAAGATGACCATCCAACTGCGTATACAATTTGCAGCAAACCGTATTCCTTACTCTTTCTCTACCACTAGAGGAAATAATATTGATATTATAGAAAGTGACTATTACTCGCAGACATTAGACTCCGGCTACACTTACAGGGCCATTTTGGAAATCTATGATATGTCAGCAGATCAAACACCTATCGAACGAAAAGAGATCATACTTGGACAGGATTTAAACGATATTGAACTACCGTTTGTTCTGGAGAAGAAAAAATATCAGTTCGCATTTTGGTGTGACTGTGTTGAGAAAAGCCAGCCGAAAGATCTTTACTATAACACATCAAAAGGGCTTAAATACGTCAAAATAATACAATCAGAAAAGATTGCATACCCTTTTGAATTTTATCGAAAAAATTGCTTAAGCAGCAGTATTACCCTCGATCCAGATAAACTTGATTCGTCATTGTTAAATAACGTAAGAGTAACTATCAGACCTTCATTATCTGTTGCACAATTGTTAATTTCTACAACTGATTTAATCAACTTTATAGCTCAGGAGAAGCAAAATATGAGTTCCCAAACATTAGTTCATGTAGATTCTTTACAAGCAAGAATCCTTTATCAAGGATTTACTCCTTGCGGACTAAATGTTCTGAGTGGAAAACTAAATGATGCACGAATCGGAATAACACTTCAGTCACATATTATGGAATTGCAGCACGGTGAAGCGCTGGTAGCTGCCGATTGCATCTTGAGTGAAGAAAAAGAGACCAATTATAATATTCTCCTTCAGTTAATGTATAATGGACAGATTAAAACCGAATCTGTTATCAATATGCGTGCCAGGAAAGAAAAATCATATTCAATCCGTTCCAACTTCCTTAGCAAGGAAACTTCCTCAGGAGGTTTGAATGTAGACACAGGATTCGATGGTATCATAGATATTGTACTGCCTGACTAGCCAGTCCTCTTCTGAAATATTTGAAAGCCTTAAACGATGTGTGTCTGATGAACGGTATGCCGTCTGCCTGTATGTTGTTGACCTTTGCGTCAAACTCTACAGATTTTGTTTCCTTGCTTCTGACCATGAATCTTCCTGTTTGTTTGTCTTTTTTATAGATTGGGGAAATCCCCTTCTGAGAGAAGGGAACGCTGCGCTTGCATACATTTTTTTTGAGCCTGCCAGAACAAGTGTTACACGCAATGATTGCCATACGTCGTCAAGCAACGTAAGTTTTCGTTATATCCTACGCTGATAAAGCCGGAGGTCGAAAGGTTTCACCACGATAAACTTAGATAATGACAAAAGAATACTGGCTCGGCTAGTTTCTATAGGTAGTCGAGTCTTCTTTTTCATATTCCAAGCCTTTATTCAAACAGCGACAGCTGTTTTGGACCTTCATTTGCAACCTCCAATAACGCTTCCCAGTCTTTCTCCGGGTGATTAAAAAGACTGTAGAAGTCGATGTAATACATCAGAGTTATTCTAACCATTGTAGCCAGCCCAGAAAAACTCTAGGAACGTGTCAAACCTTTCTTCATTATCATAAGCAACAAACAAAAAAAGTTTTATCGGACAGCAATAATTTTTTTTGTTTTATCTGTCATTTTATCTAACAAAAACTGTCCTGCCAAGTCTCTTTGTATAAGAATCTTGGCAGGACAGTGTCATTATGCTTAAGCCTGTACCTCTATTTGCGGTAGGCGATAGTGGCAGTCTGAGGGGCTGCGAAGAGCTGTTTGCCTTTCATGTCCGACAGGCCCTGTTCAGGATTGATTCTGCCGTCGTAGGCCACTATGCGGTATTCACCCTCACGTACCGTAACGTTCACCTTTTCCTTGCATGAATTGAGTATGACAGTAATGTCTTTCCACGTCTCACCGTTAGGCTTTCCATTGATGCGGAAAGCCACAACGCCGTCCTGTGCAGGGAGAAATTCCAGATGTTTGTACACCATCTCTGCGTCTCCTAGCCTGAAGGCAGGATGAGTCTTTCGCATGGCGATGAGGCTGTTGATGTAGTCAAACACTTCCTTGTTCTCCTTTTTCAGGTTCCAGTCGATGCGGTTTACGCTGTCGGGGCTGCAATACGAGTTCTTCACACCCTTCTTGTCGCGCATCAGTTCGTCTCCGTTGGCTATAAATGGTATTCCCTGTGAAGTGAAAACTGCGGTTTCTGCCAGTTTCAGCAATTGTCTGCGCTGTGCTGCATCAGTGTCGGGGGCTGTCAGTTTCAGCCTGTCACCAATACAATGGTCATCATGGCAGCTTACGTAGCTGATCATCTGTGTAGGTTGTGCAGCCCATGCCTGTGGGAAATTCTTTACCTTGTCTTTCAGCTGCGGATGAGGTAGGGCACCGGTGATACCGAACATTACCTGTGGCTCGAATCCTGGACATCCCACAACGAAGGCACCATCCTTGTCGCTGGTCCATGCACCGCGCAGTCCGTCCCGAAATTCGTCGCTGAATGCTGCCACTCCAGGTACCTGCCAGGTATTTGCTTTCATGGCCAGTCTGGTGGCATCGTAGGCAGGAGCACCTGCGGCCCAGCCTTCTCCATAGATGAATATGGTCGGGTCTATTTCGGTGAGTGCTGTACGTATGGCTTTCATGGTCTCAATGTCATGAATGCCCATCAGGTCGAACCGGAAGCCATCCACATGATATTCCTTTACCCAGTTGCATACGGATTCTATCATGAACTTGCGCATCATCGGTCGGTCACTTGCCGTTTCGTTGCCACATCCCGAACCGTTTGCCCATCCGCCTTCGGCATTCTGGCGATAGAAATAGCCTGGAACGGTACGCTCAAAGTTGCTGTCGTCGGTGTTGAACGTATGGTTATACACCACGTCCAGAATCACTCTGATGCCTGCCTTGTGCAGTGCCTGTACCATCTGTTTGAATTCGCGGATACGTATTGTAGGGTCATAGGGGTTGGTAGAGTATGAGCCGTCGGGTACATTGTAGTTCTGTGGGTCATATCCCCAGTTGTATTGCGGTTCGTCCAGTCGGGTTTCGTCTACCGAAGCATAGTCGTACGAAGGCAGCAGGTGCACGTGTGTCACTCCCAAAGCCTTCAGATGGTCCAGGCCGGTTATCTCTTCATTCGGACTTTTTGTACCTTTCTCGGTCAGTGCCAGAAACTTTCCCTTGTGTTCGATGCCCGATGTCTCGCTGATGGAGAAGTCGCGGTGATGCATTTCGTAGAGTATGATATCGGCAAAGTTCTTCTGTTCCGGACGTCGGTCGTCTTCCCATCCTTCAGGATTGGTTTCCTTTATGTCTATAATGGCTGCACGTTTTCCGTTTGCTCCTACTGCTTTTGCCATTACGCCCGGGGTTTCGCCCAGCCATTTGCCATTGGCATATACATTGAACGTATAGAATTTGCCCTTCAGGTCCTTGTTCATCTGTATCGCCCATAGTCCGTTTCTGCCTTCGTTCATCTGTGCTGTGTGAATGGCAGGAGTGTTCAGACCCTCATCGTAGAGGCTCAGACGTACGGAGTCGGCTGTTGGTGCCCATACCATGAAGTCTGTCCTCTGTGGCGTATAGTTCATTTCTGTCCACTTTTCTGCAAAGAGGGGATAGTCTTCGAAAGACGCGTAGTTCTTTCCTTCCTGACACGATGACATCAGTGCCAGTATAGATAAAATTGCGGTTGTCTTTTTCATCTGGTTTTATTATTTAAAATTCTCGTTTCCTAAAATTACGAATGAATGTGGAGGCAGTTTGATGTTCTGTCCCGCTTTCCATTCCGATGCCTTGCCTGTCATCAGGTCGTTGTATGCTGTCCATCCTGCTGGCACTGCCATAGCGGCAGTCTGCTCTGTAGTGGTGAAGTTGCCCACTATGAAGAGCTTCTTTCCGTCGGTGCTTTCCAGTTGCAGGGTGCGGCAGTCGTTCCATACCGCAGCGCTGACCTTCCAGTCCAGTCTTGCATTCCTGCCAAACAGCTGTGGAGCTGCTTCACGTATCTGCATCATGCGGGTATAAGTGTCAATGAGCTGCTTGCGGTCAGCATTGTCCATATATTCCCAATGCAGTGGCTTGCGGCCTGTTCGTCCGCCTTCTTCGATGGATACGTCATATCCCATTTCGCCAAACTGCCACATCATCTTCGGTCCGGGGGTAGCTATCATGAATACGGCATTTGCCGCCATGCTGCTCATTCTGTTCTTCAGATTCGTCTTCAGGTCGCCATTGCCATAAGTCTTTGCCTTATAGGCTGTGCGCTCTTCATCGTGGCTCTCCATGAAACCTACATACACACCGAAAGGCATATTGTTGGTTCCCGTATACAGTCCCTCGAAACTGCTGTTGTCCTTATATCCCATACCCGACTGGCAATAGGCATTGTTACCATTACGCCACACCTTCATGCCAGCTTCGCCCAGCTCCTTCTCCTCCTTGTCGCAGCAGAAGTGTTCCAGTATCATCACCGCTTCAGGTTTCGTTGCCGAAACTGTCTTGTAGTAGTCCTTCAGTATGGCTATACGTCCCTCGTCGTAGTTGCCCGCATTGCTCTCGTTGCACTGGCGCTGGGTGAACCCTTTGGTCAGGTCAAAGCGGAATCCGTCCACGTGATATTCGTTGAGCAGATACTCCAGATTACGTTTCACGAAAGTTCTGGTCAGTGCTGATTCGTGGTTAAAGTCATGGAACACACTATAAGGATGTGGTGCATCTACATTAAACCATGGGTTGTCGCTTGCAGTCTTGTTCTTGGCCTGGTCCCAATAGAGTTTTGCAAAAGGCATGTTACCTGTGGCATGATTGTAGACCACATCGAGGATGACGGCTATACCGCGTCGGTGGCATTCGTCAATAAATTCCTTGTAGCGCAGTGCTGTACCGTATGCCTTGTCCATTGCAAAGAAGTAGCAGGGATTATAGCCCCAGCTGTCGTTGCCGTCAAATTCCTGTACCGGCATCAGTTCGATGGCATTCACGCCCAGTCCCTCAATATAGTCCAGTTTCTTGAAGGCGCCGTTCAGGTCCGCCGTTTCGGTGAAGTCTCGCAAGTGCAGTTCGTAAATCATCAGGTTGTCGGCATCCTTCAGTTTGAAGTCATATTTCCACTTGTAGTTGTTAGGAGCAGTCTTGAATACAGATACAATACCCTTTCCTTTCTTTGGATAAACACGTTGGGCAGCCGGATAGGTTGATTCGGGTATATATTTGTCATTGTCCGGATCCAATACCTTTTCGGCATAAGGATCGGCCACGCGGATAGTCTCACCATCCTTCATGCCCAGATAATACTGGAAAGCATATTCTTTTGTCGGGTCAATATCCTTTATGGTAATCCACCAGCAGTGTGTAGCATCATCGCGATACATCTGCGATGTCTCGGTGTTGCTCAATGTCCAGCTGTTGAAGTCACCCACAATGTAGGCATAGTCCTTGTGGTTGCCTTTCAGGTCTTCCTCGTAGAGTACGAAGGTCACTTCAGTTCCATTGTCTGTATAGTTGATACCTTCCTTCATGCCTTGCGGACGGGCCATTCTCTTGATTTCTGCAGGAACGAATCCCTGATACTTTGCATCGGTCACGTCGATGAACGAATCGCTTTCGATACCCTTTTTGTTGCCGTCCTCACTGCGGATGACGATACCCAGCTGTTTCACTGGAGTCTCGCCCGATTTGAACCATTCCCTGATGCTGGGTCTCATCTCTATGCTCCACTGGCTATTGCCTGTAGAGGTCATCTTGCATTGTTCCAGATTTTTGTTCCATGCCGCAGGCACATGCTCCCATTCGCCTTCCACGATGACCCCTGTATGGATGTACACATTGCCCTTGTATCCTTTCAGTGCAGACTTACTGTCGGCCTTGAAGGTGATGGTCACAGGTTGGTCAGCATCTGGCTTTTCGGGGCTCCAGCTCAAGCCGTAAGGTACAGTCTCGGGCTCCTTTTCTTCGGCACTCTGAGTCACTGATATCTCTTTCTGTATATTGCCTGCCACCAGGAGTATGGAAGTGGAACGCAGTTCACCGCCGGTGTTTGCCTTTACGCTGACTACGATAGTTGATTTCCCTGCATTACCTTTAGTTGGATGCAGTTTGCACCATTCTGCCGCTGCATTGTCCGATAGAGAGGCTGTCCACGCAACTGACGTTTCAAAGCTGATGGTCTGCGTAAATGCCTTGTCGGCCAGTGCCAGTCCGTTTTCGAAATATTTCTCACTCTCGGGAGTGGGAGTGATGTACTGTTTCAGTTCGTCGTTCTCGTCGCTACAGGAGGTTCCCATTGTGAACACCAGAAGCAGCAAGATATTCAACCAGTATTTGAATGATGTATTCTGTTTCATGATAAGGTTTCCATTTTTAAAGAAGAGGGCGGACGTCAGCCTGAACTTACGCCCGCCCATCGTCACATAGACTTAATCTTATAATTTATAATTTTTTGAAAACAAACTCGCCAGTGATGTCATTCATAAAGACGTTGTATGTACCGGCAGCAATCTTCATGTTTCCACCTTTGTAGACCAGAGTTCCTGAGTTTGTGTCGTTGAGGTCAAATCCACCTCCCCAGTCATCTTTCCAGTCATTGTCTGCACGGAACTTGATTTCTCCAGATTCCTTAACTGTCAGTCCCTGCAAGTACCAGTTGTGAGGAGTGACCTGGGCCATGGCTTCATCGCCGCCCCAACCGTTAAAGTTACCGATCAAACCTACAGTCTTGTATTCTTTAGGTGTCTGGTTGTCCAGTTTGGTCCAAGTATAAGTATTCTTGCCAAAGTCAACGGCGAAGGTATAGAATGCGTTTGGTTCCGGACACTTGATAGCACCGCCACCTCCTAATGTACCTGAAGGAGACTGGTCAGCATCTTTTTCTGTACCGATAGCCTTGCTCCAATCACCAAATTCCTTGCCCATCCATATCTTCAGGTTGGCATCTCCTGTCCATTTTGTAGTGTATGACTGGTTCATCACATCCTTTGGATAGAGTATACTCTTCATGCCCGATGCCGGATTGTTGTTCCATCCTTGCAATGCACCCACAAGATAGTATTCTGGAGCTATTTCTTCAATCTTGAAAGTATAGTCCATCATATTGATGGTCATCTTGTACAGACCTTGCTTCTCCAATTTTCCGGCCTGAGGTTTAGTCGTAATCAATTTTCCTTCCATACTAGGGTCACCGTTCTTCTCAACACCGACTACACCTGTAGGACCTTCAATCCAGACATTGCCTGCATCCTTGTTAGTCTGTGTGATAATCTTCCAATGATTGTTCTCGGCTGTAGTTGAGAACATGATAGTAAACTCAGGGTCGTCGTATACATCCTTGTCGCTATGGTTGAAAGGAAGAATCTTGGCTGCATCCCATCCGCACATATCACCAATCAGGTAATAAGCCTTGTCTATGAATGGAGCCACAGGAATGGCTGTTACTTCGGTCTTTGCTTCGAGCAATGAAGCCTGAGTACCCTGCATCACGTCGGCATAGACTACTGCATTGTATTTTCTCAATTCCGGACGTTTGCCGAAATCCTTTTCAATCTGTGCCTGTAGTGCGGAAGTCAGGACTTTTCCATCCTTGCTTGCTTCCAATATTACCGGAGTAGCATTCTCCTTGTCAGCCGTAAGCTGTATACGGTATTGGTCTACAACTGCACCTGAGGGTAATTGAGTAACATCGATAGAAGGTGTGAACACGGCTACCGAATCGTTGGCTTCAGCCAGTTTCAGTTCAGTAGTACCCTGGACACTGAAGCCAGGCAATGCGATGGCTTCTTCCTGTTCCCACTGTTGGGGAGCAGCCACATCAGCATTGAAATCTTCATGACAAGCAGCTGTAAACAATGAAGCAGCTCCAAGCATAGAATATAGTAAATATCTTTTCATAATGTTTTTCTTTTATAGATTCATATCACTCCCTGCAGACGTGCATCTGCAGGGAGAGGATTGTATGTTGTCTTATTCTATCTTACCGGTACCGTTGGTAAAGTTGATATACATCTTCTGTCCAGCCTTGGTAGATACTCTGGCAAGGTCCCCCTGAGTAGCACGATATTCCAGTTTGCCGTCGAATACCATGAACTCTGACTTCCACCAGTCGTAACCTTCTACCTTGACGTAAGCACGTGGACCTTCAGGAGCGTCAGCTGCAAATGCAGGTGATACAAAGTCAGCATCAGCGGTTGCCGGCACTGTAAACTTCCAGCCTTCCATACATTCATCCCATTTTCCGCCATCGGCTACAGTTCCACCAATCAGCCATACTGCTGGTTCGTTGATTTCTACTGTATACTTGGTGTTACGGCCTTCCAGTGCAGTACGTACTATGATGAGATACCAGCCGCCTTTGGTGATACCGATATTTCCACCTGCATCCTTGGCACCGGCTTCATAGTTGTCTTTCACTTCAGCTCCGCCGAATCCAACTTCACCGCCGTCCCATTTCATTTCCTGATTGATTTTGAAACCTGAGTTTTCTGGCATATAGACCAGGCGCCAGAAAACGCCGTTGTTGTCGAATACAGGAACCATATCCAAAGCGTTGCCCCAGTTCCATCCACAGAAGTCACCAATCATGTAGATATGCTCAGGCAATTTTACAGGAGGCAATGCAAATGCTGTCTTCACTGAAGGCAGGATAATCTGATTTGAAGTGATGGTTCCATGGCTGGCATTCGTACCCTTTATAGTAGCGGTTGTGCGTACATATAGTGTAGTTGTCAGCGGAAAGTCTGCTTCAGTCTTTCCGGCTGCTACAGCCATATTTGTCATGGCCAATGCTATCTCAGAAGCATCCACATTCATCTTGGCAGTAGTATATTTCGTTTCCAGCATAACGGGATCCGAGAAATCTTCATTCAATGACACCTCTACGCTGTATATTGCAGGGGCAGTATATCCATAGTCGGGCTGAGAGCAGGTCAGTTCGAGTGTCTTTGATTTTTCAAGGTCATACACCATGTTGACCGACGCCGGTGTATTCAGTAAGAACTCTTTTGGTTCCTGAAACACAGGATTAGAGTCTCTGTCGGTTTCGCAGGCTGAGAAGGTAAGCATTCCCGTCAGCGCTATTGCTAGTATAGATTGTTTTTTCATGTTCATTATTTTTTTAGGTTGCGGATTGTGAGCTAAGAATCTGTTGTTCTGGTTATTCCGCTCTATCCTGTTTTCATGCTTTATCAATAACCTTTGTTCTGTGTCAGATTGTCGTTAGCGTTGATGTCTGTATCAGGAATGGCGAAGATATTTAGGTTTTCACTGAAGTTTGTACCTTCTTTTACTCCACCTTTCCATTGCCATTTATAGTCTGAACTGCCACCGAATTTGCCAAAACGGATTAGATCTATACGTCTGCGACCTTCGAAGTAGAATTCGCGACTCCATTCATCCAATACTTCATCCAGCGTATAGGTTGATTTTGTATCGGCATGCGCACGGGCACGTACTTCGTTGATGGCTGCAATACCTTCAGTTGTCAGTTGTCCTCCGTTGGCGCGGGCTGTGGCTTCAGCATAAGTCAGCCATGCTTCTGCTGCACGTATCAGAAAGAAGTCTGTATCGCAGAATGATTTGTGTTTGGCTGGTTTGCCGTCAGAATAGAAGTTTACAAACTTCGCAACAGAGTAGCCATTATTGAATGCTGATACATCTTCTATGTTATATGTACGGTCCTTGCCCCACAATAGTGCACGGTCGTCGCGAGCTTCCTTTACAATTTCAGCAGTAGTCTTGCCTTTAGGCTCACCATTTGGGAAGAACTTCTTTACCAGGTTAGGACGTGCACGGTTTCCTGCCCACATCTGGTCGGTATTGTTTGTTGCATCGCCTACGAGTGTCATGTCAGCCTTGAATGTAGAAGCCATCAGAAACAGTGTAGTACCATAGCTGGTAGTGGTGATACCATCCTGCAACAATGGAAGGATAGCCTCACATTTGGCACCGTTTTCACCGTTGTCGCCCATAAACAGCATCTGGTATGCACTCCAGTCAGCATTACCCTTGGTGAAGAGTTTATAGCCCGAGTCCATTACCTTCTTGGCATATTCAGCAGCCTTTCCCCATTCAGCCTTGCCTGTATATACTTCAGCATTCAGATACAGACGTGAAAGCATCATCCACACGGCAGCCTTGTCAGCACGGCCATAATGGTTGGTCAGTGGTTCTATCATTGCAGGTTCGATGTCCAGCAATTCCTTTTCGATGAACTCGTAGATATCAGCACGCTGTGCCTGGGGAGCATTATTTGCCGACATTTCTGTCAGGAAAGGAATATTTCCGAATGAATCCATCAGATAGTAATAATATAAAGCACGCAGGAAGCGTACTTCAGCCTTCTTTGCGGCATCATATTCTTCTGGAACCTCTTTCAGAAAGAAGTTGCACATGGTCACACCGAAATACAGACGATAGTAGAATCCCTTCAACATCGGGTGGCTGGCACCCCATTGGTTATAATTGAAAGCAGGTATACCTTCATCACCCCAGCAGCAGATAGCTTCATCGGTAGTCAACTCATTGGCGTTGAACATCTGACGTACAAAACCTGTTGTACCACCATCCAAACCGTCAATGTCACAGTCTCCATTAGCACCACCCTGACCTGCCATTGCCATATTGGCATAGCATTTATTGAACAGGGCATCATAGTTAGGTGTCATATTTGTACTTGGGTCAATTGGAGTAACGTCAAGGTCATTGATGCATGACCCCATTCCTAGCGACAGAACCATGGCTGCAGCAGGAAAAATATATTTAAAGTCTTTAAGTCTCATAATGATTAGCTTTTATGGTTTAGAAATTAAGTGACAGTCCCAATAAGGTTGTGATAGGACGTGGATACATTCCGTTGTCGATACCACCCATCACTTCTGGGTCGATTCCATCATATTTTGTGATGGTGAATACATTTGAGACTGTTGCATATACACGTCCACTTACTCGTGAAGTCTTCTTGCTCTTGAAGCTGTAGCCCAAAGTGATATTGTCACATTTCACGAACGATGCGTTCTGTACGAAGTAGTCGCTTAATACGTTGTCATTAGTCTGCCAGCTCTTTCCCAGCACGTTCTTCGGACGGTTTGACAAGTATTCTGATGGAGCCCAGATTTCTGTCTTGCTTACGTTGCTTGTACCTGCTTTCAAATCGTTGAATACGTAGTTGCCGAAGCTGCCGCGCAATGAGAAACTGAAATCCCAGTTCTTATACATCACTTTCGAAGTCATACCTGCTGTCCAGGGAGCCGTCGGACTCTTGTACAGATATTTGTCATCCTGATTGATGATGCCGTCGCCATTACGGTCTACGTATACACCTTCCATTGGCATGCCTGCTTCATCGTATACCTGCTGGAATACGTAGAATGAGCTGGCCGGATGGCCTACTGCATGAGCCTGACAGAGATTGCCTGTACCCGATGAGATACCTCCTGTTGCCACCTTATAGTTTTCGTCGCCAATCAGCTCTGTAATTTCATTCTCGTTGTAGGTTACGTTCAGACCCAAATCCCAGTACCAGTCTTTTGTTACAACAGGTTTCCAGTTCAATGCGATTTCTACACCCTGGTTCTTCAGTGAACCGATGTTTGACATCACCTGGTTACGGAAGTTGGAACCGGCTGCCACATATACAGTGTTCAGCAAGTCCTTTGTCTTGCGGTAGTAGTAGTCTACGCTACCTGTGAGGCGGTTGTTGGCAAAGCCAAAATCAATACCGGCATTGTAGGTAGTAGTAGTTTCCCAGGTCAGATCCTTATTGTATGCATTCGGACGGTACAGCAGACCTTCACCATCTATAGGGTAGTAGCTGTCCGTATTCACGTTTACGTTGTATGAAGCGAAGTAATTGTAGTCGCCGATACCTTCCTGCTGACCGGTCTGGCCATATCCCAAGCGGAGTTTCAGATCGCTCACCGCGTCTACATCTTTCAGGAATGCCTCTTCTTTGATTTTCCATCCCAAGGCGAATGATGGGAAGGTAGCCCAATGGTCCTTGAATCTTGAAGAACCGTCATGACGCACTGTTGCTGTAAACATGTAGCGGTCGAACAATGTATAGTTCAAACGGCCGAAGAAGGATACCAGATAGTTCTCTGTAGCCCATTTGTTATAGTTCTTATCGAATTTTTCACCAGGCTTCACTGTATTTGTTGGCTGGTACATGCCATAACCACACCATTCACCCTGGCTGTGGAAATGTTGCCATTCATAACCTGCCATTACATCCAGATGCTGGTGGCGCTTGAAATCTTTGTAGTACTGAGCATAAGCATTCAGTGAAAGATTGTATTTGTCTGTTTCGTCCCATTTGTTCAGACCATAGTAATGGTTGGTAGCAGAATATGGAGAAACGATTGTAGTCTGTTTACCTGTAGAGTAGTCGGCTCCGAGATTCATGTGCAGCCGTAAGTCTTCAAAACCGTGAATCTGATAATCGATTTCAGCATTACCGATAAAAGATTTTGATTTGGCTGTGTCGTCTTTCTGTTCAAGAAGAGCTACAGGATTCTTTGTTGCCAGTGGATTAATTGTCAGAGGCCATTCAGGATCGTTCAATGAAGCGCCATTAGTGGTCCACTGGAAATATCCTCCGAACCGGTCGTAACCTTCAGCCATACGTGGTGACTGGGTCGGGTCCATCCGTACAGCTGCATTGACTGCACCACCGTCAGCAAATGTTGATTTTGCCATCATACCCTTAGCATTCAAGTTGAACTTCAAGTGATCGTTGAAGAAACAGGGAGAAAGGTTAACACTGGCAGTGAAACGTTTGAAGTTTGAGGTCTTCAATATACCTTCCTGACCGGTGTAGCCCAAAGAAATACGGTAGGGCATGTGTCTCAATCCACCGCTCAATGTCAGGTTATGGTCGTGACTGACAGCAGTGCGATAGATTTCGTCCTGCCAGTCGGTACTGGCTGTACCCAGTGCATTTACAGCATCTGAGTCTTTACCATACATCTCTGTAATAAATGTACGGAATTCATTACCGTCCATTACGTTGACAGTCTTTTTCTTGGCACTGATTGAGATATTGCCATTATAGTTTACCTGCGGTTTCTGTCCGTTGCGTCCTTTCTTGGTAGTGATGATGATAACACCATTTGAACCGCGTGAGCCATAGATGGCTGTTGCCGATGCATCTTTCAGAACTGTGAAACTTTCGATATCAGCAGGATTGACCATTGACAGAGGGTTGGACAAACCTTTTACTCCATTGTTATCCATAGCAAGACCGTCAATGACAATCAACGGATTGTTTGAAGCGTTCAATGAAGAACCGCCACGGATACGGATATCTGCACCTGTACCAGGAGCACCACCGGCTGTTGTTACATTCACACCGGCAATCTTACCTTGCATCATATCCTGTGCGTTGGTCACCATACCTTTGTTCATTTCGTCCGGTTTGATAGCTGTGACCGAACCGGTCAGGTCATTCTTCTTGGCAACACCATAACCGATGACTACCACCTCGTCTATTATTTCTGTATCTTCCGCCAATATGACATTCATATTGGCAGTTGCTGGCAATTCCTGTGTGTTGTAGCCAATAAACGAAATGGAAATGACATCCCCCTTGTTTGCATTGAGCTGGAAGTTTCCGTCAAAATCCGTGATTGTACCATTGGTAGTACCTTTCACTACGACATTCGCACCTATAATAGGTTCGCCTGCCTTATCTTTCACTATACCCTTCACGGCAATCTGCTGAGCGAATGCTTCAGCGGATAGGAAAAGTCCCGCCATAAGGATAAGTAAGACTTTAAACATACTTTTTGTTTTCATGTCTCAAGTTTTAAAGTTAATATTTAATTTAAGATTCTCCTTTTGTTCTCTTTTTAGTCTGATAATTCAAAAAATACCCAGTCTGGACAGCCTGGCTGCCTGTATCCCTTCATGCCGGAGAGGGTAGAAGAAATGGTCTTGTGTATATTCATCTGTTTTTAAGGTAGCCGGCTTTGTCTTTTCTCCGGCAGAGTCTTCGCTATATTACATTGGCTTGATGCTGATGGCATATCCTCCACCGCTTGCGGCTTTCAGCTGTATCTTGCTTTTGCTGGTTATTATCTTCCGGAATATCTTGTATGCCTGTGGATTCCTGTCCCAGCTAGCATCCTTGCTGTCGGTATAGAAAGTCGCGATGTATTTCTTTCCCGGCTTTAGAAAATCAAACTTCAGATTGCTTGAATGTCCGTTTTCATCGGCTGTACAGCCTACGTACCAGTCGTCTGTCCCCTTCGCACGGCGTGCTATGGTGATATAGTCTCCTGGTTCAGCTTCAAGATATCTTGTCTCGTCCCAATCGGTAGCCACATCCTTTATAAACTGGAAGGCATCCATGAAACGTTCATAGTTTTCAGGTATGTCGGCAGCCATTTGCAGCGGGCTGTACATTGTTACGTACAAGGCGAGCTGGCTAACCAGTGTAGAGCGCACTCTCGACTTGTTGTTCGGATTCATCTTGCTGCAATCAGTCTCAAAGATGCCCGGTGTGTAGTCCATCGGACCACCTATCAGTCTGGTGAAAGGTAGGATGGTGGTGTGGTTCACGTTGCTTCCGCCAAATGCCCCATATTCAGTTCCACGTGCTGATTCGTTTCCGATAAGGTTAGGGTAGGTGCGGCAAAGTCCGGTAGGGCGTACAGCTTCGTGAGCGTTGACCATAATCTTATATGCGGCTGCTTTCTTCACGGCATACAGATAATGATTGATGAGCCATTGGCTGTAATGATGCTCGCCGCGAGGAATAATGTTGCCTACATATCCGCTTTTCACTGCGTTGTAACCATTGTCTACCATAAACTGGTAAGCCTGGTCCATGTGGCGTTCGTAATTGATTACCGAGGAAGAAGTTTCATGATGCATCATTAGCCGTACTCCTTTCTTTTCAGCATACGCTCTCAGTTCCTTTACATCGAAGTCTGGGTAAGGAGTGACGAAATCGAACACATAGTCTTTTTGGTGTCCGACCCAGTCTTCCCAGCCTTCATTCCATCCTTCTACCAATACCTGGTCGAATCCATGCTCTGCGGCAAAGTCAATATAACGTTTTACGTTGGCTGTATTGGCAGAATGTCTGCCGTTGGGTTTCAATCTGGTATAGTCTGTCTCACCCAGTTTTACACTTGGCACATTGTCTGTGTATGCCCATGTTCCTTTGCCGGTAATCATGTCCCACCATACACCGATATACTTCACAGGCTTGATCCACGAAGTGTCTTCCAGCTTGCAAGGCTCATTGAGGTTCAATGTGATGCGAGATGCCAGAATCTTGCGGGCATCATCACTGGCAATGACTGTTCTCCATGGTGTGTTGCAGGGAGTCTGCATATATCCTTTGTTACCTAACGCATCTGGAGTAAGCCACGATTCGAATACCATATTCCTGTCATCCAGATTCAGATGCATGCAAGGATAGTCAATCAATGCCGCCTCATGCAGGTTGATGTAAAGTCCATCGTCTGTCTTCATCATCAATGCTGTCTGTACTCCCGTTTCGGAGAAGGCTGTCTGTGATGAATTCTCAGTATAGGCTGCTTTCATGTTTTTTCTGATTTCCGACAGTCTTGATATGGTATAGTCGTATTCCTGAGTGTCGTAGTCGCCCGGTATCCAGTAAGCAATATGGTCGCCTGCCATGCTGAACTGCGAATGTTCTTCTCTGATGGTAAAATAGTTCAGATTCTTCTGTTGTGGAAATTCATATCTGAAACCCAAGCCATCGTCGAACAGACGGAATCTTATCATTATTCTGCGGTCGTTTACTGGCTGGTACAGGGTAACAGCCAGTTCGTTGTAGTGATTTCTGATTTCCTTCTCTTCACCCCAAACTGGTCTCCACGTTTCATCGTAGGCAGACTCTTCTGCTTTTTCCAGCTGGAATCCGCTCATCAGATTTGTCTTCCTGTCCAGTTGGCCGGCATCTTTACGGCCTGTCCATTCAAAGTCGGTTTTCTTTCCGGCATCTTCTTTCGCCAGTTCCAGCCCCAGCTTGCTGGGCTTGATTACCGCATTGCCCTTGTATGACAATTCGTAGGTTGGTATACCTTGTCCGGTCAATGAGAAATTCATTATAAAATTTCCATCTGGAGACTTTAGTTCGTTTTGTGCCTGTGTGCAATAAGCCACAAGCATGAATGCAATTGATAAAAATGTTTTTCCTCTTTTCATAGTAGTTTTTCTAAATCATGGAAAATTGCCTTCATGCTCTTGTCCAGACACTGCATGAAGGCTCTTTTCTGAGACTATATGTACAAATTTAAGCGATATAATAATAAAATATTTATTTAAGAATGAAAATGTAGATAATAGAAAGAATTATTATACTGCAATCTATTGATAGATAATATATTATATATCATGCCTTGTTCTATAAATATAAACTGTTTTGAAGTTTTTAGAATTCAAGAAGCAAAACGTCTCTACCGCTCAGGGCGATTTTCTCATCCAATTCAATGTTCTTTCCAGAAATGACATCGTGTGCCCTGTACTTGGTTAGTACCTCTTTGTAGGGGGCAAGACTGATAGTTTGCTCATGGTCATTTCCGTTCATGATTACTACAGCCGAATGTTCGTTATATTTGCGTTCGTATACGTAGACACCATTGTTGATGCTGAAGTGCTTCAGCGTGCCCTTTGCAATCACTTCATTGCCTTTACGCCATTTCAGCAGTTTTTGGATAAAGCTGAATGCAGCCTGTTCTTCAGCAGTGCGTCCTTCGGCTGTGAAGCAGTTTCTTTCGTCGTCTGCCCATCCGCCGGGGAAATCCTTTCTAAGTGTGCCGTCTCCGTCACTCTTGTCGCCGGTCATCAATATCTCTGTCCCGTAGTAGATTTGTGGAATACCTCTGGTAGTCAGCAGGAAGGTCATGGCTTGCTGGTATCTTTTCACATTCCTGACCTTTTCATCATTGGTGGTAAATCTTGAAGTGTCATGATTGTCCAGGAACACTAGCAAGTCCATAGGGTTGGCAAATACGAAATCCTGGGTCAGGTAATCGTATAGACGGAATAATCCGCCGCCCCAGTCGGTTGTCTCCTCATCGAAGGCCTTGTTCATGTGCTCCATCAATGGAAAGTCCATTACTGTGCGAAGATTCGAGTTTTTCGGTGCAGCCAGCTTGCTGTCTTTCTGCCAGTATGAGATGAGTACGTTGCTGTTGAGCCAGGTTTCTCCCACGATGTTGAAGTTGGGATATTCCGTCTGTATCTCCTTGCACCAGCGTGCCATCATGTCGAAGTCGGCGTATGGATGTGTATCCTGGCGTATGCCATTGATTCCTGCATATTCTATCCACCAGATGCTGCTCTGTATGAGGAAACGTTCCACGTGGTGGTTACGCTGGTTCAGATCGGGCATCTGCTGGGTGAACCATCCGTCGGTGGCAATCTTCCTTTCATGGTCTGAAGCATGGATATCCATCACACTGGCTGTCTTGTATGAAGTCTGTACATAGTTTGATCTGAAGTTGAACCAGTCTTCCTGTGGCTTGTCCTTGAAAAGGTAGTGTTCGCTTCCGCAGTGGTTGAATATCATGTCCATTACTACCTTCAGCCCTTTTTCGTGAGCCTTGTTCACCATATGCTTGAATTCCTCGTTTGAACCGAAACGGCGGTCTATGGCATAGTGGTCCGTAATGGCATAGCCGTGGTAGGACCCTTCCTTCATGTCGTTCTCCTGGGTAGGGTTCAGCCAGATGGCTGTTACGCCCAGCTCGGCAATATAGTCCATGTGGTTCTCGATACCTTTCAGGTCGCCTCCATGGCGTCCATACTGTTCGTTACGGTCTGCCTTGTCCTCCAGCATTCCTTTCACGACATCGTTTTCGGGGCTGCCGTTGGCGAAGCGGTCAGGCATGATAAGATAGAGCACATCGCTGGCATCAAAGCCAGTCACGTCCTCGCCTTTGCGTTCACGTGCCTTCAATTCATACGGTACGAGAATGGTTTTCTTTCCAATTTTCAACTGGATGTCAAATTTCTGGGCTTTGGCATCAGTGAGGTCGAGATAAAGAATAAGATAATTGGGATTCTTCTGTTTCACTACCTCAGTAAGGAATATATCTTTACTTGACAGTGACACTTCTGCCGATGAGATGTTGTTGCCATACAGCAGAATCTGGAGTTCCTTGTTTTCCATTCCTGCCCACCAGAAAGTAGGGGCAACCTTGCGGATTGTTGCCGATGCCTTTGCTGGTGTATGATTGCCCAGCAATGAAATAATGGCTAGCATTGTAATAAATAGATGTTTCATAAAGTATATCGGTTAATTTTTCTGTCTACAAATTTATTCTCTTGTTCGACATATATTATGTAGTGGAAAAAATATATAAATATATTTTAATGATATATATATGAATGTCAGATATTTGATAAAATTTAACCAAGCACTTTATATAAACAAAAATTAAGTAATAAATTTGTTCTTATGCATTTTATTTTTATATTTGTCACAGTTCTTAAACCAGACCTTATGAAAAAACATATATTTATTCTTTTGCTGGTGCTGTGTGCCCGTCCCATCTGTTCATGGAGTTCAGAGACGGACAGCCAGAACCGGATTCTGCTTGAGCAGCTGGATAAGGCTATATCTGAAAGAAACCAATACCATCAGAATCGAGAGCACCGTATTGTTCATTTCAAGGAACGTCTCCGCCAGATTACCGATATGGAAGGAAAGTACAAGTTTGCCGACCTTCTATTCAAGGAATATCTGCATTATCAGACAGACTCTGCGCTGCACTATGTATGCATGAAGGAAGAAATAGCATCATTGCTTCACAACGGTGAACTGCAATACGAAACGTGTATCAACCGTGCCGAAATCTATGGGGTGATGAGCATGTACTATGAGGCCCTGCTCGCCCTTCAAAAAGTCAATCCAAAGAATCTTGACAGTGACCTCCTGAGCTATTATTATCACACTTACCGTGCCTATAGCGGATGGGCAGCCGACTATACTACCGATATCTCTGTAAGGCAGCGCTATGTCCGCCAGACCGACCTTTATCGAGATTCCATCCTTATTGTTGAAGATTCCCCGATAGAACAGTGTATTGTCCGTTCTGAGAAGCTCATTCTCAGCCATCAGGAGGACAAAGCGATCGGTATGCTCAAGGAACTTCAGCAGCAGCCCATCAATCTGCGCTATCAGGCCTATGTCAACTATACCCTTTATGAGGCCTGCAAAGCCAAGTCCGATACAGCCAGTCAGATCAGATATCTGGCCAGTACTGCCATCAACGATATGGAGATGGCAGTCCGGGAGTATGCTTCATTGCAGAAACTGGCCATACTGATGTTTATGGCAGGCGATTATGAGCGCGCCTACCGTTATCTCAACTGTTCTATGGAAGATGCCGTGGCATGTAATGCCCGTCTGCGTTTCATCGAGGTGGCAGAATTTTATCCTATCATAGACAATACCTATAAGCTTGAGACTATCAAGAAACACCATGTATTTATCCGTCTTCTCATCATTATCAGCACTCTGGCATTTCTGCTCATCATAGCTCTTGTCTTCCTCTATCGCTGGATGAAGAAAATTTCGCTAATGAAGGAACAGCTTCATCTGACCAACCGACGGCTTATTGATGTTAACCGGAATCTGGCACAGACCGGAAAGATCAAGGAGGTCTACATAGCACATTATCTGGACCGCTGTGTCAGCTATCTTGACAAGCAGGAGCAGTATCGCCGTTCGCTTGAGAAACTGGCTATGGCTTCCAAACTCGATGAACTGTTCAATGCCATCAAGTCACAGGACTTTCTTCGTGAGGAACGCCGTCTTTTCTATGATGAATTCGACAAGACTTTCCTCAATCTTTTCCCTAATTTTGTAGACGATTTCAATAATCTTCTGACCGATGAGGGGAAAATTTTTCTCAGGTCAAATGAGAGTTTGAATACAGAACTTCGTATATTTGCACTGATTCGATTGGGAGTGACCGATGCGTCGCACATTGCGCATTTTTTGGGTTACTCGTTGACCACAGTCTATAACTATCGTAGCAAAATCCGCAATAAGGCGAAGGGCGACAAGGACCTTTTCGAGAAGGAGGTCATGAACCTGTAGGTGCGTATTGAATGTGCCTCCCGTCTCTTGCAGCAGACTATATATATTCTCTTACTGTGTCGTTGAGGCTCTCGCAGCAGGTGTGGCGAGCATTTGAAGAACACCAGTAGGCGATGACAGAGTATTACAGGCCTGGCTTGCCTCTACACTCTCGACTATATCAAAAAAAACATATATAACTTATGAAAAAACTACCTGATTTAGGTTTCTGGAAACTATGGAACATTAGTTTCGGATTTTTTGGTGTGCAGATAGCCTACGCCTTACAGAGTGCAAATATCAGTCGAATCTTCTCCACCCTTGGAGCCGATCCTCACAGCTTGAGCTATTTCTGGATTCTTCCTCCGCTGGCAGGAATCATAGTCCAGCCCATTATCGGTGCCTTGAGCGACAAGACTTGGTGTCGTTTCGGTCGCCGTATCCCGTATCTTTTTGTCGGTGCACTGGTTGCCGTTCTCGTGATGTGCCTGTTGCCCAATGCCGGCAGTTTCGGCATGTCTGTAGCTGCGGCCATGGTGTTCGGACTCTTCTCGCTCATGTTCCTCGACACCTCCATCAATATAGCCATGCAGCCTTTCAAGATGATGGTGGGCGATATGGTGAATGAGAAACAGAAAGGTCTGGCCTATTCCATCCAGAGTTTTCTCTGTAATGCAGGGTCGTTGGCAGGGTATCTTTTCCCGTTCATCTTTGCTGCTGTGGGTATCAGCAATATCGCTCCTAAAGGAGTGATTCCCGATTCCGTTATCTATTCTTTCTATATAGGCGCAGTTATCCTTATTCTTTGTGTCATCTTTACAACAGTCAAGGTGAAGGAGTATCCTCCAAAGGAATATGCAGAATATCATGGTATCAGTACCAGCGAAAAGGAAGAGAAGACTAATGTGTTCAAGCTGCTTGTCCATGCCCCTAAGGCTTTTTGGACCGTCGGGCTCGTGCAGTTCTTCTGCTGGGCGGCATTCATGTTCATGTGGACCTATACCAACGGTACTGTGGCAGCCAATGTGTTTGATACCCCTTCTGTCGAACTGATAAAGGATGGTGTAAGCAGCTGGGTGCTCGACACGCAGTCTCTGCAGTATCAGACTGCGGGCGACTGGGTAGGTATCCTTTTTGCCGTTCAGGCCATCGGTTCTGTTATCTGGGCTGCCGTCATCCCTGCGTTCAGAAACCGTAAGTTCGTCTACTCCCTCAGTCTCATATTGGGTGCCATAGGGTTCATTTCTGTTTTCTTTGTGCACAATCAGTATATCCTCTTCGGTTCCTTCCTGCTGATTGGCTGTGCCTGGGCAGCTATGCTTGCCTTGCCTTTTACTATTCTGACCAATTCGCTTACCGGTGGTCACATGGGTACTTATCTGGGACTGTTCAACGGTACCATCTGCGTACCTCAGATAGTGGCAGCTGTAGCCGGTGGTTGGGTATTGAAACTTTTCACCCGACCGGGCAGTATTCCTCCCGAGGTGAATATGCTGGTTCTGGCAGGTGTGCTTCTTCTTGTCGGTGCAGCCTGTGTGGCAGTAATCAAGGAAAAGTAAAGCTGATTTCCCATGATTGATATATAGCGTTCCGCCAATGATGGCGGAACGCTTTTTTTATATTCAGACTGGAGTGATGGGGAGATTATTTGCCGACCTGAAGCGAAATTATATTTACGGCATTGTAGTGTTTCTCCCCTTTGCCGGGAGATGTTCTGTAGCCTCCGGACGATAAATCGGACGGTGAATATAACTGTTTGTAAATCAATGATGTCTAAACTATAGAAAAAACGCCGAGGCGTTTTTTTTAAACGTCGCCGCCTTTTTTTTATGGCTTATATACAGAATGAAGTGTACTGGTTTGGGTTGACAGTTTTGGGGGGCGTTACTAAAACAGATTTGCAGATAATTGTGTGTACCTGGTTATTGACTAATAAACATGATTGTTCTGACATTGGTAATCTGGAGGATGTGTCTGGGCAGTAGTACGGGTAGGGGGGGAATTCTGATACAAGGCGGGAAAAAGGCAATTCCGGTCCCTACATTATCATTGCTCTATCCTTGATTTCATTTACATTTCATCGTGCCCTGTCCCCCTTCCAGATACCCCAGCAAGCTATTTTGGGCTTTTGCATGTTTACTTTTTTATTGTATTTCTCTGTTCTGTTCGGATTTATGCATAAATTTGGTGATAGAATAATATAAACTAATACTGTAGAAACAGATGAAAATAACTTTTCGTATTCAATACCATACAAACTGGGGTGAAGAGTTGGGAGTGATGCTCAACGGGGATATGAACCATGTGGTGGCCCTCACTTCGCATGATGGTAATGTGTGGAGCGGCAGTATAGAGAGTGCTGCCGATGCTGAACGTATCTGCTATAGATATGGAGTGTATGTTGACGGACATTGTATCCGCAGGGAGTTGGGGAGAATCGGACATTCGTTCCTGACGGTGGCTCACGGCCAACAAACACATTATGTGATAGAAGATTGCTGGCGCGACCTGCCGGCAGGTAATTTCAGATATAGTTCTGCGTTTGCTGGAGCACATCATCCGGAAGGAAGATGCCAGCCTGATGGTGCAGGCGAATATGTCTGTTTCCGTGCATTGTGTCCGGGACTGCATAGCCGGGGGCAGGTACTTGCCGTTGCAGGTGAGGGTGAAGCCCTGGGTAACTGGAACAGGGCGGTACGCATGCAGGAGGTGGAAGCGAACGTGTGGGAACTGGCGATGGAGAGTAGCCGCCTTGCTCAGGGTACAGAATATAAGTTTGTAGCAGTGAATGCGGAATCGGGACAGATAGAGGCATGGGAGTGCCGCGACAATCGCCGTTTGTACCGGTTGCCTCAGGAAAAAGGAGAGTGCAGTGTGCTGATGGAGACGGAAGTGGACTTCCATCGCGAGGAACGCAAGATAGCGGGAACGGCAATACCGGTGTTCTCACTGCGCACGGAGGGCAGCTGTGGCGTGGGCGACTTTGGCGACCTGAAGACGTTCATCGACTGGGCAGTGCTGACGCATCAGCGTGTGGTGCAGATATTGCCCATAAACGATACGACCATTACGAACACATGGCAGGATTCTTATCCGTATAACAGCATTTCAATCTATGCTTTCCATCCTATGTATATTGATGTCCGTCAGCTTCCGGCCTTGAAGGATGAGGCTTATGTGGCTGCCTATGAGGAAGAGCGCAGGCGTCTGAATGCACTGCCGGCTGTGGACTATGAGGCTGTGAACAGGCTGAAACGTGGTTATCTGCGTATGCTCTTCAATCAGGAGGGAGAGCGGATACTGTCGTCGGGTGACTATAGGGAGTTCTACCGGAAGAATGAGCATTGGCTGAAGCCTTATGGTGCATTCAGCTATCTGAGAGACTTGAACGGTACGCCGGACTTCAGCCTATGGAAGAATCATAACGAGTATGCCGAGGCAGAGGTGGACGAGCTTTGTCGGGAGGGTACGGAATCGCATACGGAAATCTGTTTCTATTTCTATCTGCAATACCTGCTGCATGTCCAGCTGCTGGCTGCTTCGGACTATGCCCGGGAGAAGGGCGTGGTGCTGAAGGGGGATATACCTATCGGTATCAGCCGTGCGAGTGTGGAAGCATGGGTAGAACCCTACTATTTTAACATGAACGGTCAGGCAGGTGCACCGCCTGATGCTTTCTCGACCAAGGGGCAGAACTGGGGATTCCCTACATACAACTGGGAGGTAATGGAAAAGGACAGCTACCTGTGGTGGCGCAGAAGATTTGCCAAGATGTCGGAATATTTCACGGCATACCGCATTGACCATATATTGGGATTCTTCCGTATATGGGAGATACCGACACACTCGGTACATGGGTTGCTGGGACAGTTTGTGCCGGCGCTGCCGATGAGTGTGGAAGAAATTGGCAGCTACGGGCTGTATTTCCAGAAAGAGTTCATGACGGAACCGTTCATCAACGAGGAGATGCTGCATGAGATGTTTGGAGAATGGTGCGAGGAGGTGAAGAATACGTTCCTGCTGCATACGCATGACGATATCTACCGGATGCGTTCTGAATTTGACACACAGCGCAAGGTGGAGGCCTATTTCAGGGAAAGAACCGATGAGGTGAGTGTGCATCTGAGAGAGGGACTGTATGCACTTGTCAGCAATGTGCTGTTTGTGGCAGACAGAAAGAATCCGGAAATGTATCATCCACGCATTGCGGTGCAGAACGACTATATCTACAAACGGTTGAGCGAACAGGAGAAGGAGGCATTCAACCGGCTGTATAACCATTACTATTATCACCGCCATAATGAGTTCTGGTATGGTGAAGCCATGAAGAAACTGCCTATCCTTACTCAGTCGACAGGGATGCTGGTATGCGGTGAAGATTTGGGTATGGTGCCTGAATGTGTGCCTTGGGTGATGCAGCAGCTGCAGATTCTGTCGCTAGAGATACAGCGTATGCCGAAGGATCCGGAGAATGAGTTTGGACACGTCTGGCAGTATCCGGAAAATTCGGTATGCTCCATCGGTACGCATGATATGAGTACATTTCGTGGATGGTGGGAAGAGAACAGCGAGGTGAGTGCACATTTCTATTACAATGAGCTGCATCACGAAGGCGGACTGCCGAAAGAAGCACCGGAATGGCTTTGCCGTGAGGTGGTGGAGCAGCATCTGTACAGTCCGTCACTGCTCTGTATTCTGACTTGGCAAGACTGGACTTCGATTGATGCTTCATTGCGCAATCCGGATGTGGAAGCGGAACGTATCAATATTCCGGCCAATCCGCGTCACTACTGGCGTTGGAGGATGCATGTCACCATTGAGGAACTGATGGGAAGAATTGAGTTCAATGAGCAAGTGGCACAGTTGATTGACGCTGCAGGAAGATAGGCATCTGCAATTATAGCAGGCACCACATAGGGTTGGTGTTAAGTAAGAGAATATCTTAACAACAGAAAGACTATGTTATCTGGTATGTACCTGGTCTTCAAATATATATTGGGTACAATCTCTAAGAATAGAGTAAATGACATGAGGTTAGAATTAATTGCGGCATTGGATAAAATAGAATATGATGAGGTCAAAGCAGTCATTCTAAATAATTCAGGAATCCGAAATGAAATAATATAAATAAAATATTTGTTAAATCATTTGCTATTTCTAACTGAATGCGTATCTTTGCATTGAAATAATTAGTGCACTTGATAATTACGATTTTCATACTGCACTTTAAAAGATACTATTAGATCTGTCCTACGGGGCAGATCTTTTTTTATAAATATGACTTAATCGTCTCATATAACACTCATACACTTTAGAAACTAATTCTTTTCCTCGTTTTTGGGGGACGTGAACACAAAGAGAACATTCTATATCTTATTTGAGGATTAGATTTTTTGATTTACGAATATGTTCCTTTATAGAAATTAATTTTATATAAATATTTACTGTTTATATTTCGGAAGGGTCTGGTCGTGGAACCTATTATAGACTAGTAAGCTTCCAAAATTAGCGTATTGACTAGCATGCCTCTTTCTAATACCTTCGTGCTAAACTTAAAACTCGAAAGATTATGTTTAGCGAAAAAGATTTTGAAAGACTGTGGTTCCTCTATAAGACCGAGGGCGAACCCAAAGGAGTTTCCATCAACTCATTCTGCATTAGCAACAACATTCCTTACACGGCATTCTACGACTGGTTCAAGAAGACACAGAAGAAGATTGTACCTGTAGAAGTGGAAGGTATTCCTGAAGAGTTGATTCAGACAGGCAATGAAGAGCAGGATGTTGCTAAAGACAAGCCTAAACGTACATCTCCCCATATAAGGAAACATCATGGTAACGATAAGAACCCGTGAAGGCTTGTGCATACAGAGGAAGGGCTTGGACTATCAGGGGCTGAAAACACCGGTAGAGAAACTGGAGGGCTTATGCTGAGTATTAACGGACTTCATAACTTCTATTATCTACCTGAGCTTCACGACATGAGATGCAAGGGCCAGCGTATATGTGAGATAATCCGTGGCAAGTATCACCGAGATCCGCTGAACGGAGACGTTTGCATGTTCATGTCGAAAGACCATCGCAAGGTCCGCATGATACACTATGAGCGCAATGCCTACTACCTTCATGAGAAGTCCTTCATAAAGGGGTACAAGTTCATGAAAATAGA
>RCNI01000277.1_pt1 | contig 33328 bp, 53 predicted proteins | sample 2041151 | NCBI WGS metagenome assembly RCNI01 (sample SAMN09708214, study PRJNA481090) | feces metagenome | isolation source: feces | place: Antarctica: Albino Rookery
AATGAAATTTGTAAAAAATTGAATAAAATTTCAAAAAAGTTTGTAAAACAGTAATTCATTCTATAAAAAAAGTAAAAAAGTATCCCAAACTAGATAATTACTCTGTAAAATAAAAAAGTTACTCCGTAAAATAAAAAAGTTACTCCGTAAAATAAAAAAGTTACTCCGTAAAATAAGAAAGTTACTCCGTAAAACTAGATAATTACTCTGTAAAATATAAGAGTGCACTATAAATAAAAATATTAGTAAATTATTTGTATTTTTTATTTAAACTATAGAACTGAGTAGGATCTCTTTTACTACTACCATACCAAACAATAGTTCCAAGTTTTTCAAGATTTTGTAATCGAGTTCTTGCTGTTGATTCACTTTTATTAATTAAATCTTTTGCAATTTTAACTGTTATTTTATCATTAGACATCAAGTACTGAATGATTTTAATCTCTTGATCATTTAAAGAAAGAAGTATATTTTCATCAATTTCATTAAATACCCTATCAACACTTCTTAAAGCTCTAGATGTAATACTATTTTCTAAAATTAATAATACATTATTATTAGGTTCACTGTATTCTGGAGATTTTAGATAAAAACTTTGCATCTCATCATAAATTCTTTTTACACCTTCATTAAGTTCTTTAACCCATCCGAATTCAATTAAAGTTCGTGCAATTCTTGGATTTCTGGAATATCTTGTATTCATCATATTTTCTAAAGAAACAATATTAGGTAATTTACCTGGGCTCAATATTTCCAATCTATCGTCATAAAGAAAAACTTTTATACAATCACCATTTAATGAATAGTTTCTATGAGTAAGACTGTTTACTATACCTTCAAACCAAGCAAACTCTGGGTACTCAGGAATAACTGTGAAAGTTCCGTCAGAATCTAAAAATTGGAAATCTCTAATTTGTAAATTTATAGCAGCTCTTACATCTTGGATAATTTTAGGAATTGCAGAATCAAAAGTAATTTCTTTTATAATGTTTAATCTTCGCCCAGTTTCCATTTTGACACCATCATATTTTATTAGTCTTAAACGAGCACCTGGGAAAAATTTTGTTGGGTGTTTAGAAAATAATAATATCCCAGCAACAGTAAGATGACCATTTTTCATAAAGCCTCTACTTTCAAGTATATTTTCAAATGAAGAGTCAGTGTTTAAAATCTTTTTATAAGTATTTAAAACATCTAAATCAACATCTTCAAAATTAGAATCTTCTATTAAAACATCTTCGAAGCTTCTTTCACCTTTATCATATTCTAATTGATTAATTTGTTCATGGTCTAATTTTTTAGATTTATCTCCTATGCGAAGATATACTTCTTTTTTAGAAGTTCTAATAACTTTGTTATTACTAGGTTCAATATTAAATATTAAAATTTCTTTATCATCAATTTTTCTTATTTCTGTTTCATATTTAACTGGAGCTTCACAAAGTGAAAGTGGAACATCTAATAATTCATTAATATTTGTTGCTTTATCACAATCAAGTCCAGTTATTTCACCATCATCTTCAATCCCTATAACTAATGTACCACCATTTGCATTGGCAAAAGCTGATATATGTTGAGCAAGTGATGTGGTTTTAATTCTTGCACTTTTTCTATCTAAATATTGTCCCTCTTTTTCATAACATAAATAATCTATAGTAATAGCTTTTTTCAAAATAAAATACCTCCTATTTTTTTAGATAACTTAAAGCATTGTAAATGTTAGGTTTTTGTTTGGGCGAAGGAAATTTGTTTCCTTCGCCCAAATGTGGTCGAAAATTATATAAGATTAAAGAGCGATAATAAAAATATCGCTCTTCTTAATTCTAAAACCATTTATTATATCACGTCAAGGTTCTTAAAATTTATCAAACATATATAGAGTAGGGTAGCTAGATAACACTAAATATCTACTATCATCTATCTGTATATATTCATTATTAAGTGAAAGATAGTAAAAACTTTGCATCAACATATTTTTACTAACTTCTAACATATCAGCAAGATCATCAATACCAGAAGGAGACTTTTTTATACAATCAATAAGCTCGTCTTTTGGAACGAGAAAATTACATGCCCACTTCATAGCCTTATTTTCACATTTACTGATTTTTAGTTTATTAAAATAATTTACTGCATTAATGTTATTACCAATACTGGTAAAGTGATGACCAATTTCCTCAGCAAGAACTTCTGTCAAATAAATTAAATTATCTTTAAGTTTTTCTAAGACAAGAATAAGCTTTACACCATGTTTAGATATATATAAAGCTTCTGCATCTATTTCTGGTATTTCAGGAACATATTTAATATAAATATTTTCAGCAATAGCTATATCTAGAAGAGTATCTAATTTATTCATTATTTTTGTTTTTCTATCTCTGTAAATATAAGATAGTCAATATAATCATCTAATTTCTTTTTGCTTTCTTCTGATAATTGCTGAGTTCTATCATCCATATGTGCTGCTATTGTATTTTCTTCAAAGTTCCTGATGCTTGTTCTACCAAGAAGATAGTCTGATGAAACATTAAAAAAATCAGATAAAGCATTGATTGTTTCATAATCAGGTGTTCTTTGATTTGTTTCATACATTGCTATAGAACTTCTTGAAATTCCTATTTTATCAGCCAATTCGGTTTGATTTAGGTTTTGTTCAGTTCTAAGCTGTTTTAATATATCTCCAAAACTCATAATATTTTCGCTCCTTATTTATTCTATTTAATAAAATTATTATAACAAAAACTGACACAAAATGTGACAATTACAAAAAATGTCACAAAAATAATAAAAAAATATTGACGTGTCACAAAAAAGGACATATAATAAAATCAAGAAGTCACAAAAAGTGACAAATAAGAAAGGAGGGTGACAAAATGAATAACATATTACGGGATTATAGAAAACAATTAAATAAAACTCAAATAGAAATGGCAGAAATATTAGGAGTAAGCTTTTCTACATACCGTAAAATTGAAACTGGGATAAGAAACCCAAGTTATAATTTTTTAAAAAAATTAAAAAATACCTTTCCTGATATTGATGTGAATAAAATTTTTTTTGAAAATTGATGTCACAAAAAAGAATGTTTATTTTGATTTTCTCACAAAACAAATCAAAGATAAATATCAAAATAACGGTGATAACAACGTTAAAATCTAAAAAATGAGGTGATAAAAAATGGAAGAACAGTATTATCAATCAGTTAAGTATATAAGTAATAAAGATTCTTATGGAAATCCAAATAATAAATTTCTGCACACTGAGCTACTAGCGGTTATAGCAAATATAAATTCACGTAGAGGCGGGACAGTAGAAAAAATAGAATTTGTGCAAGAAGGCATATACACAGATGTGTTTATATTTTTCAAAACAAAAGAGTTAAAAGGATTTGAAGAACGGATGGAAATAAGAAAAGAGAAACTTGATAAAGATGAGCAACTCAGAATGCAAACTCTTTTAGAGGAAGATTTTCCTAATAAAATATCAAAGAATTTATTTATTTTAAGAGGAATAGTAGGTGAAAGTCTTTATGACTTTGCTATTAATACTTTTATAAATCCATACGACTTAAAAAAAGTAGAAAATGGAGAATTAAGAATATCGGATAATATGTTAAGAGCTATAAAGGAAAGATTTCCATCTATATCAATCAAGACTTTTACCAATGGAGAAAGAGAGGATTTTTAAAATGAAAGATTTTAAATTAACAAAAGATTTATTAGATAAAAGAATTTGTGATGTAGAAACAAACTCTAGTAATACAAAAACTTATAGAGAACTTATTCATGAAGCAGAGAAATATTTATGTCTATCTATACCAACAACAGATGAAATGTTAGATAAAGCGTTAGATTCAGATTTGAATATGTATTTTAAAGATTTATCTGGAGCATTGGATAAGTAGATACACTATAGAGGTCCTTAACAACTAAAAAATGAGGTGATAAAAATGAAAGAAAAGGAATTGACTATAAAAGTTAAGCTAGAGATTGACAAAGAAGAAGCTGAGAAAAAGCTAGAACGTATTAATCAGCTAAAAGATGAAATTAATAAAGAACTAGAAACATTTCCTCAGCTAATAGTTACTACTGAAAAATAACTACAAGTTTTTTAAAGTTTCTTTTAAGTCTTCTAATGTATCAAATAGTTCTTTAGCATTTGACTCTGAGTTTTCAAAACTTTCTTTTGAAGATTCAGATAAAACAATTTTGAATTCATTAGAACAATTAGGACATGTAACTATAGTGTCTATATCAGAGAAACTGATTCCAAATTCTTGACCACAAATTGAACAAGTTATAGGAATTGAATTTTCACCAAAAAGACTATCTAAATTAGTCATAATAAAAACTCCTTTCTGATTGGGGGTGATGATATGAAAAAGGATTTACCTAAATATTGCATCAATCTGAAAAACTTCAGAAAAGAACTTGGATTAAGCCAAAAGCAAATGGCGGACATTATGGAAACTAGTGTCAGCAATATAAAAACTGTAGAAAATGATGTAGCAAAACCAAGTTATAAGTTTTTAAAAAGATTTAGTGAAAGTTTTCCAGATGCAAGTATAGATAAAATATTTTTCAAGTAGTTGACTATGTCAACTCTTTAATATCAATATAACAATATTTTTTTTAAAAATAAATACGGAAAAACTGGTGTTAAAAAGAGGTGAAAACATGAGCAGAACAGCAACAGTCGCAAAAGGTAATATTTATTATGAAGCAAGAACAATGTGTGAAAACCCTAAATGCTCAAATAGAGTAACAGCTTCTGAATTATTAGGAATGAATAAAGAGAGATTATTCTTCATAGAAACAGACCAACGAGAAGCATATCCAGAAGAAGCTCTTAAAATGTCAGAGATATATAAGGACGAAAATATAATAACTCATTATTGTAACAATGTTTGTGCAATAGGAAGAAAATTTGGTTGCGAAGTTATCAACAAAGACACAAGCAATGTGTATAAGTCCTCTCTGATATTTATTCAATCACTAAAAGAAGCAGAAAGAGCAAAGGATAAAATTCTTGAGATTCTTAAAGATGGAGAAATAACTGATGATGAGCTTATAAGTGTTCAAGAGTGTATGGTTGAACTACAAAAGATAATGAGCGATAGTCTGAATCTAAAATTAGCATTAAAAAAAACAAGTGAGGTGAGATAGATGACAAGACTTAAAGCTGAAAGAAAATTTACAGGAATAAATGGAGGCATAGTAAATATTAACTATGTTGAGAGACAAGAAGAGCTTCTAACAGTAGAGGAAGCTAGCAAAGTATGTAAGTGTAACGTGAATACTATCTATGCTCTTATAAAAGAAAAGAAGATTATAGCAATGCAATTACCAAGCTATCGAATAAGAGTTAAAGAGTTAGATAGATTTATAAGAGATAACCAGGGCGAGGACTTAGGTGACATAGTAAGAGCCTACACTACAAAATAATTCGACCACATCTGGTCGAAAAAAGAAAGAGAGGTAAACAATATGAAAGCAACTTATGTATTAGTATTTGCATTAGCAATTTATCAAAAATTATTTGGGAACTTTGACTTAATGTTATTTGCCCCAATTTATCTTTTTACAACATTGTTTTTAAGTATACTTTACAAAACTATAAAAGAAAGTAAAGCAAATGAAATTGAAGAAATGGAAGTTATAGAAGCTCCTAAAAAATCTAGAAAAAAATCAACAAAATAATTCGACCACATCTGGTCGAAAAGATAAGGAGGAATAAAAATGTCAGAAGTAATAGTAGCTCCAGGAAAAGAACTTGTTAGTTTATTTGATTTTGGTCAAGCAGATACTCTTTTATTTGATGATATGAGTATTGGAATAAAAGTTGAAGATGCAGCTCTTATGCTTGGACTAGTAAAGACAGAATTTAAAAATGGAAAAGAATACAAAACAATCAGAATGGATAGGATAAACAAATATTCAAAAGAATATGGTTTCGACCACAAGTGGGCGAAAACGGACTATATGCAAGAAGATTTCTTTTATTGGTTGATGTTCAAAGTAGAGAATGAAAAATCAATAGAGTTTAGAAAAAGATTCAGTACTAATTTAAGACAATTAAGGATACAGACATATCTTGATCAAGCAGAAAAATTAAAAGGACAGGATATAGTATTGTTGGAGGAAAATTTCAGACAAACAGAATTTGTACTCAATAAGGTTATGAAAAAGGCAACATCAGTTACAGTTAGAAAAATGGCTAAGATAATTAGTAGTGAGGGACAGACTATTTCTGAAAAAGGATTGAGGGAATTATTAAAACTTTGGAAGTGGTTATTGGTAGATGGAAAAGAGCCTACTCAGTATGCATTAGATAATGGACTTATAGAGTATAAGTTTAATGGGACAAAACAACCAACAATATTTATAACTCAAAGAGGTCAAATGAAAATTTTAAAAAAAATCTTTCGACCACATGTGGGCGAAAAATAAAAAAGACCTGCTGGCGACAGGTCGTGAACAAGGTGGCACTTGTTCTTATCAAAAACTAATTTTAGTTTAGCAGATAAATATTATTAAATCAAGGTGGTGAAATAAATGAGATTAGAAGTTTTAGGGTTTAAGCAAGAGGAACTTATAAAAAATGGGATATCTCTTGATGAGGCTCTTATACTCAGAGATATTGAAGATATTATCAATTCTGGCAAAACAGCAACTTATTTTTGTGAAGAAGATGGAAAGATGTATCATTGGATTTTTTACAACAAAATACTAGAGGATATTCCAATATTAAATATCTCAAAAGAAAGATTATCTAGGATAGTAACACATAATTTATGTGATAAGCCAAAAGATTTTGATGCTAAGTTTAAGTCTTGTTCAGAAAGAACTCAAAAAGATATGCTTCAAAGAAAATATTTAGGACTTTTAAAGAGTAAAGTTATAAAAAATACAGCAGAAGGAACTAGAAGTTATTTTAGTTTTACAAATAAATTTTATGAAATGAGAGAAGAAATTTTCTCTGACTACGGTATGACGGAAACGTCAGAGGGGTGCGACGAAAACGTCGGACGGGTTGAACGTAAACGTGCTATCAGACGCGACGAAAACGTCAGACGGGGGTCACACGTAAACGTCTTATCAGACGCGACGAAAACGTGCTATCAGACACGACGTAAACGTCGGAACAAAGATATATATATAAATATATATATAGATATAGTCGAGTACTTGAATGAAAAAACAGGTAAAAACTACAAACATAATTCTGATAAGACACGTCGCTTTATAGATGCTCGTCTGAATGAAGGATTTGCTTTTGAAGATTTTAAAAAGGTAATTGATAATAAGTGTCGGTCATGGATTAACGATGAAAGGATGAATCAGTACTTACGACCAGAAACACTTTTCGGTACAAAGTTTGAATCGTATCTGAATGAAATACCTATTTCAGTAAAAGATGTTTCAGAAAAGATTGCTGAACCTATAAGTTCAGGTCTTAGTAGATTTAAAGAGTTATAAAAGGTGGTGAAGGAGTTGGACGCTCCAATATTCGATAAACAAGCAGAACAGTCAGTATTAGGAGCGTTGCTCCTTGATAACTCTGTAGCATATAAGGCAAGAGAAATGAAAGAGGATTTATTTTATTTTGATGCACATAGAGAAATATTTAAAGCAATGGCAAGTATTCTAAATCAGAATAAAGTAATTGACTTAATTCTTTTGAAAAGCGAACTTGAAAAACGAGGAACTTTTGAAATGATAGGTTTGAGTTATATTACAAGCCTAACTTCGATAGTTGCTACTACTCGGAATATTGATTTTTATATCAAGATCCTTAAAGAAAAGTTTTTGATAAGAGAGATTAAAAGGCAAACCGAGGAGATTTTAAATAACATAGGAGCTAAGAATATTGCAGAACTACAAGCGGATGTTGAAGAATTAAAAAATATAACACTTGAAAATAGTTCGGCTCGGAGTAGTTATATAGATGCTGCAGATATTGATACTGATTTTGAAGAATATAAAAATATATCAACTGGATTTAAAAAATTAGACTGGGTACTAGATGGATTTAGATACGGAACTCTTACAGTTCTGAGTGGTAAGCCAGGAGCAGGTAAATCGACGATACTTAATCAATTTTTAGCTAGTGCAATAGATTCAGGAGAAAAAGCAATGCTTTATAGTGGAGAATTGCCAGCTAAGACAGTAATGGATTGGTTTAGAAAATGTGTAGTTAGTGAATGTGATATTAAACAATATCAGACTGAATACGGGATTAAATTTGATGCTCCAAGTGAAAGAGCCACAGAACTTATAAGAAAATGGATAAAAGGAAATTTGTTTATTTATTCTGAAGATGCAATGGCAGATGAAAAACATATGTGCAGCGTTATTGAGCATCTTTGGTTAAAACATGGAGTTAGGATGTTTGTGATTGACAACTTAATGACTTTGAACCTAGATAATAAAAACGATAAGTATGAGGCACAGAAAGTATTTGTTAGAAATTTAAAGAATTTAGCTAAGAAGTATAAGTTAGTAATTATTCTTGTTGCACATCCTAAAAAAACAAAAGATGAAAATGTCGATATGTTTGATGTATCTGGTGCGAGTGAGATTATAAATCTTTGTGATTATGAACTGTTTTTAAATAGGAAAGTAGATGATGAGAAAAATACTGACGAAACATATTTGACTATTTTGAAAAATAGAGCTACAGGAAAAATTAATTGTAAGCTTAAGTTGAAATTTAGTGAGAAAAGAAAAAGGCTATATCATCCTAATAGTAAATGTGATGAGGAACTTGAGAGAGTTTATAAATATGATTTGGATAAATTGTATGAACAAGGAGATTTAAATGATATAGCACCATTTTAAAGAAAAATTAATTGGTTAATAAGGAGGGAATATTATGCCTAAGATAAGTTTTATAGAATGTCAAGAATGTGAAGCATTTTTTAATGAATTGAATGAATTAGATATAACTTACTGTTATTCTGGTGGTAGTCAATATTTAAAAAAATATTGTTGTCCAGAATGTGGTGGAGATTTAGATTTTTTTGCTGGTTTTGTTGAGAATATTGAAGATGATAAATTTAATTTTAGATTAGTTATTTATAACTTATTGTTGATAGATAAAGATTATCATGAGCATTACTCATATAGAGTAGGATTAGTATTCCCTGGAAATAAAGGATTTTTCCTTGCAACAAAAAGTAGAAAAATTGATATTAATACTTATGAAGATGCAGAGAAAGAGTTAAATAGATACTTGGAGTATTTCAATAAATTATCAAAGGAAGAATTAGGTGATAAGCTAGAATTACTTTTTAAAAGTAAGGTAGAAATGCCAAGTACACATGAGATATATTCAGTTAACTTTGAAGTTGAATAAAGGACATTAATATAAATAACAATAAGAATTTATTTATATTTACAAGAGGAGGATATATGAATTTTGGAAAAGCAAAAATATTTAATTTGAAAAATGATACTCAAATTGTATGGGGAGATGTTAAAGAGATGACTGAAAATCCTGAGAGAATAAGAGAAAAATATAATAAAAAATATAAAGAAACAGATTATACGAGAACAAGATTAAGAGCATTCTTATTTTTAGGATATACTCATGCAAGAGTCAAGAACGGAAGAACTGTAGTGTACGGGAATAGGATAGAGCCTAGACATGCAGATTTTTTAGAATTAGATAATAAAGAGAAAGAGTATAAGATAGCTGATATTTTAAACGCGATAGAGGAGGGATAAGAAATGAATAGTTTAATGCTAGTTGGTCGATTAACTAAAGACCCAGAACTAAGATATATTCCAGGAGCTGGGACAGCAGTTGCAAGTTTTACAATTGCAGTTGATAGAGATTTTGTGAAGAGAGATGGAACTAAAGATACAGACTTTATACCATGTGAAGTTATGGGGAAAGCTGCTGAGTATTTAGCGAATTATGGAGTTAAAGGTTCTTTGGTTGAAGCTCATGGATATGTGAGAGTTGATAGATACCAGGATAAAAACACTGGAGAAAATAAGACATTTACAAAGGCTCAATGTTCAAAAGTGCATGTATGGGCGAAACCTACTGAAAAAGTAGAAAATCAAGAACCAAAAGAACAAGAAAATTATGGAGCAGTAGATGATCCAGATATACCATTTTAGTGAGGTGATTTAAATGTATGTAATAGCAGTATCAGCTATAGTTGATAAAGTTTATATCGACGAAAATACAGTAATAATTACAAATTATTTAAACATGAAACGAAGAGAGCGAGAAGAAGAAAAAAGACTAGCTAAATATATTCCAGTTTTTCGCGGATATGTTGAAGATTATATGAGAAAACATAATAAAAAGAAAATAACAGAGCAAGAGGCTGAAATATTAGCTAGAAATTTTGCAAGTAGAATTAAATAAGGAGAAGAAATATGGAATATGTATATCAATTAATACAAAATGATGATTGGACTGAACAGAATGCAAGATATAAATTTATAGAAGAACAAGCAGAATTTTTAGAAGCAACTAATAGCAATGACGATATACACTTGCTTGAAGAAGGATTTGATGTTATACAGTCAGTCTTATCATTCTTTGAAGTTAGAGGATTTTCAGCTGCAGAAATAGCAGCAGGACTTGAAAAACATAATGAAAAGTTAGAAAGCAGAGGTTGGGACAGAAAAGCATTGTGGAAAATAGAGGAGGTAGAATAATGTTTGGACTTTACACTACTAGTCAAGTTGACTCGATAAAGCAAGAATTAAGAGATTATTATGAATTAAAACTTTTACAAAAGGATGAAATTATAAATAAGAGTGAAAATAGATTTGAAATTGAAATAGAGTTAAAAAGAGAAATGCAAAAAGAAATAGAGAATTTAAAAAGAGAATTAGAAAATAAAAATAAGAATATAAATTTTGTAAATTCTATTTTAGGAAAAGTTGATAAAGAAATTGGAAAAATATATAACACAAAGTCAGATAGAATTAAAAAGAAATATGCAAAATTAATTGAAGAAAAATTGGAGGAAATATAAATGAGAGTATTTGCAGTATATACAGAATCTTTTGGAGAAAAAGAATTAGAAAAACTATTCAAAACATATGATAAAGCTAGAGATTATATACTAGGTAAAGAAAAATTTAATGGGGTAATGAGTATAAAAGAGTTAGATGTTGAATAACACAATAAAAAAAAGGAGATTGTACTCGCAATACAATCTCCAATACATCAAAACATGAGCATGATGTAACATCCAATAAATATATTATATCATGCTCTATTTAAAAATAATAGAGGTGAGATAAATGAAAGATATTAAATTTAAAAATATATGCAGCATAACTTTAGAGGAGGCATTTGAGATATGGAGTCAGTACAAGATAGCTTTTATCTTTAAGGACGGAATGCTCAGAGGATTCTCTAAATAGAAAGGAGCATCATGACGGACTCAAACAAAGAAAAAACATATACAAGAGAAACGAAAAAGCTTTTAAGAAACTATAATCAAATTAAACTAAACATAGAGATTTTAAAGGAAGAAAAAGAAAGAGCTGATCTAGTAATATCATTACCAGCTATAGCTTATGATTCAGTAAATGTTCAGACGAGTGTATCAAATGATTGTATTGAAAAAGATGCAATAAGATTGATAAACAGAAACAAGATGATTGATTTAGATATTAAGGAAAATGAGTATTTACTGAATAAGATAGACAGAGCAATAGATAGTTTATCAGAGATTGAAGCTCAGATAGTAAAGCTTTTCTATATTGAAAAGAATAGCTGGAATAGTATAGTAAGAAGTATGTGCTATAGTGAGAGAGCTTTAAGATATAAAAGAGATGAAGCTGTTCTATCAATAGCAGTAGCTTTGTTTGGAAGTACCGTCTTAAAAAAGTAATTTAGTACATTGTATACAATTGCCACTTTTTTGCCGTTTTTTACTTTTAAAACATGTTAAAATAGTATTGTGGAAAATTGAATATGGATTATAACCAACAAAAAAAGGGATTAAAGGCATTCAGAAATGGGTGTCTTTTTTCATATTCAAATTTATTTAAATTCTCAGGAGGTGCGATATGAAATGGATAGATGCAGGAGATATTCCAGCAGCTGAACTGAATGAGAAAGATAAGAAACTTATAATTGAAATGACTACAAAACCAAACTTTGACCACTCAGAGAATAAGAGGGATAAGAATGAATTACGTAGAGCCAATAAGAAACGTAACTGTTCTAGAAAACATGTGCGATTATCTGGAGAAAACGAATGAAAGAAATCTTGTCTTGTTTCAGATGGGAATATATACAGGATTAAGAGTGTCAGACATATTAAAGCTGAGAGTCAAAGATGTAAAGAAGAAAAAACAGATAACCATCAAAGAAACAAAGACAGGAAAAAAGAAAGTAATAATGATTAATCCAATATTAAAAAAGACATTAAATAATTATTGCTCAGATAAAAAAGATAATGAGTTCTTGATTAAAAGTAGAAATGGATATAATAATCCATTAACTAGAGAAAGAGCTTATCAGATTATCAAAGAGCTAGGAGAGATGTTTGGTATTGATGACCTTGGAACTCATAGCATGAGAAAGACATTTGGATATCATTATTATCAACAAACAAAAGATATAGCATTCTTACAAAAGATATTCAACCATTCAAGTCCAACAATTACGTTGCATTACATTGGAATTGAACAAGATTATCAAGACAGAGCATACAATCGTTTTAGATATTATTAATTAGATTCTATTTAATCTATATAGTTAATTAAACATAATGTGTTGATGTTAAATTGCTTTTTAAAGAGTTGAAAGAGAAGAGGTTGAAAGTATTGAATCAACTATAGTTAAAAGTTGTATTTAAAGTATTTCATGAGTTTAACAGAATATAAGATATGTTAAGTTGAGAAAGGAAATGAAATGGGATTAAAGAAGTATTGTAGATGTGGAAGATTGATTGATGCAGATGAAGAATGTTGCGAATTTTGTAGACCAGAAAGAGAACGTATAAGACTAGAACAACAAAAGAAGTATAACAAATATAAGAGACAGAACTCTGACTTCTATGGTTCTGAGATGTGGAAGGAAGTGAGAGCAGCAGTCCTTGCAAGGTATAACTATTTAGATTTATACGAATATTTTATTAATAACAATGTGGTCACAGCTCAGGTAGTTCATCACATTGAAGAGTTTAAAGATAATAAAGAGCTAGGAACAGATTTTAATAATCTGATTCCTGTAAGTTACAAAACACATAAGAAAATACACAAATTGTATAGAAATAAAGACAAGCAGCAAGAAACAAAGGAACTTTTGAAAGATATTTTATCAAAAGCAGAACAATTGTTTGCTTAAAAGGAAAATATTTTTCCTTAATCCCCCCCTACTTCAACAAAGTGTTTTAAGGGGGAACACCAACGCAGAGGATTCTATTCTATCCGAGAGTTCCCCTTTTTAAACTTTTTGGGAAAAGTCAGGAAAATCGGTTTGTGTAAAATAAAAAATGAAGAAAGGAGGAAATGTATGGGAAGACAGAAAAAAGTGGCAGCGTCAACTAAAAAACATCTTAGTAAAAGAGATAAAGAACTAAGAGAAAAGCAAGAAAAAGCTATAAAAGTTGATAGAAACTTAGAAGTTCCTGAAGCTATTCAAGATGATCCTATAGCTGTTGAGGAATTTATAAGGATTAGAGATGCAGCTGAAAAAATAGATTTGTGGGATGACTTAGACTTGTCTGTATTGACGATATATTGCAAATCCTATTCTTCATATTTAGAAGTAACAAAAGCCATAGAATTTAATGGCTATGTAGTAGAAGGAAAGCATGGAGAAAGAATATCACCATGGGTAACAGCTCAGTCACGCTACATTGACACCATATTCCGTTGCTCAGCAAAACTTGGACTATCAACTACAGATAGATTAAAAATAGTTGTTCCTGAGGCAGAATCCGAGGAGAACAAATTTATTAAATACATTAAAAAATAATGGCAAAAAGAAGAAAAGACAGAGTAACAGAATATGCAAAAAAGGTTGTCGCTGGAAAAATAATTGCTGGAAAAAGTGTCATCCAGGCTTGTCAGAGACATCTTAATGATATAAAAAAGAGCAAAACAAAAGATTTCAAATTTAAGTGGGATTTGGAGCGAAGTGAAGAAGCTCTTGATTTATATAATGAACTTACTATCCTTGAAGGTGATGAGGCTATTCCACTAAAAACAAGAGGTTTTCAGAACTTTATTCTAGGGAGCTTGGAAGGTTGGAGAGAAAAGAGAACAAACTATGTTAGATTTAGGGAAGCTTACATTCAGCTTGCAAGACAAAATGGAAAAACATTTATATCTGGAGCAAAAGCTGTTAAAGATAGTAATTTTTCAACCTATAAACAAGGACGTATAATATGTGCAGCTACTAAGTCAGATCAAGCAAAACTTGTCTGGGATGAGGTGAAAAAATTTATAATAGCAGATGAAGATTTAAACAGACTTTTTAAAATTATTGAATCTCAAAATAAAATAACAGCAGGTGCTACTGGAACTAATATTGTTGCAATTGGTAGAGATACAAAAACAATAGATGGTTTTAGGTCGATTCTTGCAATTCCCGATGAGCTACATGCACACCGTACAAATCAGACTTATAAGTTACTACTTGGAGGACAAAGAAAAGTTAATAATGCATTGATACTAGCTATTACTACAGCAGGATTCGATTTAAATTCATTCTGTTATGAGCATTATCAATTCTGTAAAAAGATATTGTCAGGAGCGATTGAAAAAGATTCGCTCTTTATTTATATAGCTGAAATGGATGAAGATGATGACATCTGGGATTATCATAACTGGGTAAAAGCTAATCCATTATTGCTTTTAAATGATGATGATACGATAAATATGCATGAAGTTTATAAAATGAGTGAGACTGCACTTGAAGCAAAAGAAAAAGGTGGAAATGATCTACTTGATTTTATGACTAAATGGCTCAATATGTGGGTGAGCTATAAAGATGGTCGATATTTAGATGTTGAAAAACTGAATGAGTGTGCATCTGATTTAACTATTGAAGATATGGTTGGTCGTGAGTGTATTTTAGGAATAGATTTGTCGAGTGGTGGAGATTTAACTTCAATTTGTCTATTGTTCCCTCTAAACAATGAGGGAGAAAATGAAAGTGTCTTTATTCATTCACATTCTTTTATGCCAGAGCTAAGACTTATGGAGCATGAAAGAACTGATGATGTTCCGTATCGTTTATGGGTAAATGATGAACTCTTAACTTTAACAACAGGGGCATTTGCTATTAAGACAGATTATAAATTTATAATCAATTACTTAACAGAATTGATTGAAAAATATCAGATAAGAATAAAATCAGTTGGATATGACCGTCATAATGCATCAGCTTTCCTTTCAGATTTAGAATTTTTGGGTTGTGATTTGATAGATATAACTCAGTCAGCAAGGTCTTTAAATGATGCAACTGTTGATTTTAGATTATCAGTTGAAGCTGGAATAGTTAAATATAACAAAGATAATAAGTTATTTAAATGGAGTGCTGTTAATGCAACAACAACAAAAAATTCATTTGGTGAAATAAAAATTGATAAAGCATTAGATGAGGATAGGATAGACCCTATTGATTCAGTGATTGATGCCTGGAAAGTTTATCTTGAAGAAAAACAGCAAGGTGACATTGTTTATGTTCCTTCTTAAAAGATTGGAGGTGAAAATGTTGGGATAATTAGCAGATTAAAAGGATTTTTTTTCAAAACTCCAAACAGCACTATTCAAACAAGAAATATTCATAGATATTTTAGCTTGTCTGAAAATGATATAGCTGGTAATGAAACTATATTCTCTGCGGTAACAATAAAAGCCAAAGCATTGGCATCTTTACCTTTCAATGTTAAGAAGCATTATAAACCAGTTGATGCTTATGAGAATAGCTTGGCTAATATATTTTTAAATGGAGCAAATCCTAATATGACATTCTATGAGTTTATAGAGCTACTTGAGACAATAAGAAATCTTAAAGGAGTAGCTTATGCAATAAAGGAATATGATGTATATGGAGATGTTTCAGCTCTTTATGTGTTGGATAATAATTATGTTTATCCAATGGTAAACGAGGAGACAAAAGAGATATGGTACAAAGTTCATGACAGATTGATTCACTCTGATCATATACTTGCATTTAAATATGCGAGCGTGGATGGAGTGAATGGAATAAGTCCAATAAAAGTACTACGCAATACAATTGAGTATGATAATAAAATTAAAACTCTTAGTATGCAGCAGTTAGAAAATCATGTTGATGTGAAGTACGCATTTAAAATTACTACTGGTTTAGAACCGAAGAAAGTACAAGAATATCATGAGATGATTCAAGAATACATTAAAAAAGGAATTATCTATTTAGATAATGGAAAAAGTCTTGAAGAACTGAAAGAAAGAAGTGCAATTGATGTTAAAATCTTTGAAATGGAAGAAATAACCGTTTCAAAAGTTGCACGAGTTTTCCATATTCCAGTTCAAAAGATAATGCCAAATAAGAATTCATACAAATCAGCTGAGGAGAACTCACTTGAATTTATGACTGATACTATGCTACCAACAGCAAGAATGTATGAACAAGAATTTAGAAAAAAATGCTTGTCTGAGGTTGAAAAAATTGATGGGTACAACGTAAAAATTAATATGAATGGTTTTGCTAGGGCAGATATGAAAACTCGAGGAGAATTTTATTTTAAGATGTTACGTTCTGGAGGAATGACTCCGAATGAGATAAGAGCTCTTGAAGATTTACCTCCTTGTGAGAATGGTGATGAATTGCTTGTGTCGAGAGATTTAATAAAACTTAGTAATTTAGATAATTTAATTACTATAGGACAGGGGGTGAATGTGAAAAATGGAGAAGTATTGGAAAATGGAAGTAAATAATAACGATGAACTTGATATTTATATTTATGACCAGATAGGAGATTATTGGGGCTACTCTTATTCAGCAAAGGATTTGCTAGAAGATATAAAAGCTGAATCTTTTAATAAGATAAATTTATATATTAATAGTCCTGGTGGAGATGTATTTGACGGAGTAGCTATTTACAATATTCTTCAGAGAGTAAAATCTGATAAAAATATAAAAGTTGATGTTCATATTGATGGAATGGCAGCAAGTATTGCAAGTATTATCGCTATGGTAGGGGATAAAATTTATATGCCAGCAAATTCAATGATTATGATTCATAATCCCTGGACATATACGGCAGGAAACGCTATTGAGTTAAGAAAAACAGCCGAAGAATTAGACAAAATTTGTGATAGCATGAAAACTATATATCTAAAAAGATTCAATCAGACTGATGAAAAGCTAACAGAATTGTTGGATTCAGAAACTTGGCTCACAGCTGATGAGGCTCTTGAGTATGGGTTATGCGATGAAGTTTTAGAAGAAGTTAAAATGGTAGCTAAATTTGATGATAAAGCATTTAGGAATTATAAACATGTTCCAAATGCTTTTTTAAATGCAAAAAATGAAGAAAATTTGATTGAAATGGATAGTGAAACAAAAGCTATGATTGAAAGAATTAATAAAACCCTAAAATATGAGGAGGAATTAGATTATGCCAATGAATAGATTTAAATTAAAACAAATTTACGAAGGAATACGCTCAGAATTAAAAAAAGAAACTGAAAATTTAAATGAAATGTATACTAATCTTTCAGTAAATATGGAAGATAGAGAAAATCAGAAGAAAAAAGTTAAAGATTTAGAAGAAAGATTTTCAGGAGTAAAAGAACAGCTTGCAAAACTTGATGAAGAAGCAAGTAAAAACTTAATAGAAGCTGGAACAGAGGAAGAAAAAATATTAAATGCAAAAGCGGAACTTATAAGAAGTGTAGTAAGAAATAAAAATATATCATCAGAAACAATAAATATATTGGATAGTAAAGTGAAAGCATTGGGAGCATCTTCATCATTAGGTAATGGTGATAAATTATTACCATCAACTATGACAAATGAACTATTATATGAACCACTTGCAAAAAATCCACTTAGAGAGATATCTACATTTACTAATATAACAAATCTTGAAATACCTAAAGTATCTTATACTCTTTCAGATGAAGCTTTTATAAATGATGGAGAAACTGCTAAAGAATTAGCGTTATCAGCAGATACTATAGTATTCAAAAGAAATAAATTTAAAGTATTTGCTACAATTTCAGAAACAGTATTAAATGGAACGAATACAAACCTAGTAGCTACTGTTGAAGCTGGACTTAGTGCAGGTCTTGCTAAAAAAGAAAAGAATATAGCATTTGCAGAAACTACTACAGATGAAAAATCATTCTATAAAAAGACTAGTTCTAATTATGATATAAAAGAAATCAAAGGAAAAACAATGTATGAAGCAATATTATCTGCTCTTTCAGATTTAGAAGATGATTATGCTGAAAATGCAACTGTAGTAATGAAAAAAAGCGACTATTTCTCAATGATAAAAGAACTCGCAAACGGCAATGCATCTCTATATTTATCACAGCCAGAATCAATACTTGGTGCAAAAGTTGTATTTTGTGAGCTTGCAACAAATCCTGTTGTTGGAGATTTTAAATATTCTCACTTTAATTATGATTTAGATATGTTATATGACAGGGACAAGGATGTTAAAACAGGAATGGAATGTTTTGTTATAACAGCTTGGATAGATCATAAAATAAAAATGAAATCAGCATTCAGAATAGTTACTGTATCTCCTGATTTACCCTAATATACCCTCTGAAGAGGGAACTGAGGAGGTTGTAAAAAATGGATATGCAACAGAAAATAAAGAAAATTAAAGATTATTGTCGAATAGATGATGATTTTGAAAGTATAGAAGATTATATAAATGCAGCTGAGGAATATATATCAAGTTGTGGGATTAATGAAACTAAACTTGTGAAAGATGGCAGAGAGGAGTTATATCTTCTCTCTGTAAAAATGCTAGTTAAGCATTGGTATGATAATCGTGATTTTAGTATGAGTACAAATAAAAAGGAAATGACTCTTGGTTTAAACTCTCTTATAAGTAAATTGCAGTTTTTAAGTAGAGAGCAGGTGAGTTAATGAATTTTAACGATAGGATAAAAATAATTTTAAGAAGTCAGGAAACAGATGAAGTAGGATTTCCACTAGAAGCTCAAGAATTTACAACTTGTTATTGTAGATATATGAAAAAATCAGGAACAGAAATATTAAAGTCAGATACAGTTGTATCTCAAGAAAAAGTAATGTTTACAGTTCGATATTCACCTAAAACAAAAGAACTACTTTTAGATCCTTTAGCGACAAAAAAATATGCAGTAATTTTTAATGGCTCTGAATACGATATTAAAAATATTTCTGATTATAAAGGAATGAAAAAATATGTTGACTTAGTTTGTGAGTTGAAAGTCTAATGGATATTTATAAGAAAGTAAGAAACATAATAAAAGGGTTAGGTATTGAATGTTATTATTCTACATCAGAGAGCTCTCTTGAAGATTATGTGATTTATAAGATAAATGCAGAATCAGACTCGGAGTTCTTTGATGATAGTAATTTAGCAACTGAATATAGTGTGTCTATTAGATATTTATACAAAAATCCTAATAATATGATGAAATATAAAGATATTATCAGAACTATGAAAGAGAATGGATTTAGTTTTGTTGTAGCTTATGACGCAGACAAAGAGAATCCATTCTTCAAAAAAGATATGGAGTTTATATATAAAGATGACAGCAGACTTTAAAGTTCATGGTATGGAAGAGTTAATCCAAAAAGTGAATGAGCTTGGAGCAAAGGCAGAAAAAGAGAAATCTAATGCATTAAAGAAGGGCGCAGATGTTTTAAAAAAAGAAATAAAAGGAAATATTAGCGAAAAAGGACTAGTTGACTCTGGAGCTCTTAGAGATTCTATAAAAGTAAAGGTCAATAAGGGTAGAGCTAAGATAGGTATAGTCAATTTGGGCGATGCATATTATGGAGCTTTTCATGAGTTTGGTACAACAAGATTACCAGCACGACCATTTATACAACCGTCAGTTGAAAAATTTGATGAGGTCCAGGTCGTTGTAGGTAATTACTTGAAAGAGGTTTTAAATGTATAAATTAAAGAGAATACTTGAACCGATACGGGAAAAATATGGATTCAAAAGAGTGGGATTTATTGATAGAAGTTTGGATATGCGAGATACAATTACATATTTTGCGTACCAGGAAAAAGAAGAAGAATTTGCTGATGATGAAGCTCAAGCTGAAAAATTATATATTCAGATTGATATTTGGTCAAGTGAATGGAATGAAAAGCTCAATAATGATGTTGATATAAGTATGAGAGATTTCTTCATGAAAGAGTCTGAGTCTCCAGATCTTTATGAAGAAGATATTGATATTCATCATAAAGCATTTAGATATTCGATAAAGAAAAGGAGAGGATAATATGAGTTTAATTGGATTAAGAAATTTTAGAATAGTTAAATTGACAGAGGATTCAACAGAAACATTAACATATGATAGCCAGATAAAGATACTAAAAGGTGCAAAAAATATAAAAATAACTCCAAAGTCTGATACAGCTGAAAATTATGGAGATGACCAACTTTTAGAAACAGCTACATCTATGAGTGCAATTGAGGTTGAATTAGAAGTGTCTGAGTTAGAGCTTGAAGAACAAGCATTATTAACAGGATATACATATTCTGAAGGTACGTTGACTGAAACAAAAGATTTTAATCCGCCACCAATTGCATTAGGATTTGAGGCTACAAAATCAAATGGAGCAAGCAGAAATGTATGGCTTGTTAAAGGTAAGTGCGAACCACTTGAAAGTGAAAATAAAACAAAAGAGGAAAAAATCAACTTCCAATCTGAAAAAATTAAACTTAAATTCATGCCAAGAATACATGACGGTGTAAGTAAATATAAAGCAGATACAGATGGAACTTCAGCTATATCAACGGTAGATTTCTTTACTACAGAATTTTTAAAAACTGGGAAAAAAGCAGCTATGTAAGAAAGGAGATAAAAAATGGAAAATATAGAGATAACATTGGTAATAGATGGAGAAAAGAAAACATTTAAATTAGATTTTTTAAGGTTAGGAATATTAAATGAATTAGTAGATATAGTTGAAAATATAAAAACTGGAGATAGTCTTTTAGATATGGTTAATGGATTTAAAAAGTTTGTATTATGCCTATTTAAAGGTCAGTTTACAGAACAAGAACTTGATGATGGTATAGATTATAGAGAATTTATAACAGTATCGAGCAACTTAGTAGATGCGGCTATGACTAGTTTTGAAAAAAAGTAAAATTACTGATAGAAGATAATTCTAATGATAATACAAATGATGGATACACTTCAATAAGTGATTTTCTGAAAGAATTAGCTTCTGATATGGTATTTGAAAATAAGCAATCCCTTGAAGATACAATGAATACTGATATATTGATGTATATTGATCTTCTTTCAATTAAATTAAAAAAATTAAGAGAAAAAACTGGTGAAAAGAAAGAGTATATTGACCAGATTACATGGCTATAGAAAGTATTTTATTTATGCTCTCTTTTTAAATTCTTAGGAAAGGAGGAAATATGGAAAGTACAAAACTTGGAGAATTGATAATAGAGCTTGGATTAGAGAGTAGTAAGTTTAATGCTGGAGCTCAAGGATTGAATACAAAGTTGAGAACACTACAAGCTCAGTTTAAAAATGCTGGAGCTGGTATAAAGGACTTTGGAACGAGTATTGATGGACTTAAAGCAAAGCAAGATATGCTTAGTAAAAGTATAGAGATTCAGAAACAAAAAGTTGAGTTATACCACAAGCAATTTGAGGTAGGAAATAAAACTCTTGAAGAGAATAAGAATAAACAAGAAGAGCTAAAAGTAAAAGTAAAAGCAGCAAAAAGTGCATATGAAGAATCATCTCAAGCTATTGGAGAAAATGCTGAAGAAACTCAGAAACTTCATGAAGAATATAGCAACCTTCAAAAAGAATTAAATCATGTTAATGCAGCAGTTAATAGGAATCTGAGTTCTTTAGGAAATACTGAGGTTAATATGAACAGAGCTGAGGCATCATTGAAAGAGATGCAAGCTGAATTGAAAGAGACAAGTAAAGAGCTTGATATTCAATCTAATAAATGGAAAAAGCTTTATAGTGATTTAGGTGGATTTGATGGATTAAAAGATAAATTTTCAAAATTAGGTAATGCTTTAACTAAGGGACTTACAGTTCCTCTTGTAAGTGCAGGAGCAGCAGCTGTAAAAACAAATATTGATTTTGAATCAGCATTTACAGGTGTAAAGAAAACATTAAACACAACAGGAATGAGTGCAAGAGAAGCAGAAGGATATTTTGAAGAATTAAAAAATAAAATAGTTGATATGAGTACTCAAATGCCAGCAAGTGTCGAACAAATAAGTGCAGTAGCAGAAGCAGCGGGACAGTTAGGAATAGAAAGAGAAAATTTGATTGAGTTTACCGAAACAATGATTAAATTAGGCGATACTACCAATATAGTTTCAGAAGAAGCTTCAATGGCACTTGCAAAGTTTGCTAATGTAACAAAAATGCCTCAAGAAAATTTTGATAAGTTAGGTTCTACAATAGTTGCGTTAGGTAATAATTTAGAAACAACAGAAGCTGAAATAGTAGACGTTGGAACAAGAATAGCAAGTATGGGAACAGTAGTAGGTCTTTCACAAGCAGAAATAATGTCATTTGCAGGAGCGATTACATCTGCTGGAGTATCTGCTGAAGTTGGTGGAACGAATTTCAGTCAATTCTTAGGAACAATAAATCGAGCAACAAATGAAGGTGGACGGCAATTAGAGAAGTTTGCAAAGGTTGCTGGGATGTCAGCTGAACAATTTAAAAAAGCATTTGAAACAGATGCAGCTGGTGCAATTGAAAAATTTTTAGTTGGATTAGGTAAAAGTGGAAAAGAAGTAGATGCAATATTAAAAGATTTAGGACTAACATCTGATGGGATGACTAGAACATTAGTCGGTTTAGCTAATTCATCTGATAATGTTACAAAATCATTAAAAATAGGTAACTCTGCATGGGAAGAAAATAATGCATTAAATGCAGAAGCAGACCAACGTTATCAAACATTAGAATCTCAATTAAATATTACTAAAAATAAACTTAAGGCATTAGCAGATACTTTTGGAGAAAAGTTAACACCTTTTATAAAGAAAGCGAATGATAAATTAGGAGAACTTATTGATACAGTAAATAAATTAGATGATTCAACGATTGAAAATCTTATTGGATTTGGAACAGCTCTTGCAGCTATAGGACCTACTCTTAAGGTTATATCAGCTGGAATGGGAGCAGTAAAAACTTTAAAAGAATTGAAGACGTTGCTTGCAGACAGTTCATTTTTAAGTGGATTGACAACTTTAACAGGCTTATCTAGTGGAACTATGCTTGGAGTAGGTGCTATAGGAGCAGGTGCAGGATTAGGAATAGGAGCTATATTAGACAAAAATAAAGACAAACTTAGTGGCTTTACAAATACAGTTACAAGTTCTTATGACAATAGAGGAAAGGGTAATATATTCGACAACCTACAAAAAGAAAGAGATAAGATGAGACAATCTCTTCAACAGACTCAACAAGAATTTGATTTATGGGCAACTAACTTTGATGCAAAAGCATCGCAGTTATGGAAGAAAGTTAAAGAAGGAGCAATGAATTCTGGTCAAAATATAGCAGATTCATTAGCTGAAGGAACTGAAACTATATTTAATATATTTAATACAACGGGAGAGTTTTTAAAGCAGTTAGCATCTGAAATATGGAATGGTATTAAAGACAGTATAAGCAATGCTCTTGATGGAATATCAGGTTTGATAAGTTCAGTTTGGGGTTCAGTTAAATCATTTACATCATCAGTTTGGAATGGTATTAAAGATAGCATAATAAATGCAATGAAAAATGCATTGAAATCAGTAACTAATACTTTGAGTAATATGGTTAGCAAAGTAACCGAGTCTGTAAGTAAGTTCAAAAATGGAGCTATAAAGATGGGACAAGCCTTAATTGATGGTATTAAATCAAAGGCAAATGCAGCAAAGCAGGCTGTTCAGAATACAGTTAAAAATATGATTAATGCAGCTAAAGAAAAAATAAGTAGCTGGAAAAGTATTGGATCAAATATGATAAAAGGTTTAATTGACGGTATAAAAAGTATGGCAAGTAGAGCTGTTGATGCAGCTAAGAATGTTGTTACAAGTGCTATTAATGCAGCAAAAAATGCACTTGGTATTCATTCCCCATCGCGAGTATTTCACGAAATAGGGGAATATGTAGATGAAGGGTTTGCAAATGGGATAAGAGCTAAGTCAAATCAACCAGTGCAGGCAGTAAGAGAAATTACAAATAAGATGCAAGCTGAAATGGATAAATTTTTACAGGCGAATCAAAATCTTGTAAGTGATACAAATACAGTATTAGATAGTATTAAATCAGCTTTAAGTAATAAATATAATCAAATGTATGAAACTGAAAAATCAGCATTAGATAAGCAATTAAGCGCATTAGAAAGTTGGAAAGACTCTAGTATAAATGCAATAAATGCTAGATATGATGCTATGTCTTCAGCAATAGATGCAGAAATAGCAGCATTAGATAGAGCTTACAAAGAGAAACAAGAAAAAGAAGAAGATGAAAGTTTAGACAATCGTATAAATACTTTAAAAACTTCAATTGAATATGAACACAATGAAGAAAATAAATTACAGATGCAAAAAGAGTTAGAAAATCTGTACAAGGAAAAAGAAAAACTTGAAGAAAAAAGACAGTATGAACGTGAAAAACAAGCATTGCAAGACAGAAAACAAGCTCTACAAGCAGAAAAAGAAGCTGAAATAGCGGCAATACAAAAGAGCTATGAAATGCAAAAAATAGCATTAGAAGAGCAGATGAAAAAACTGAAAGAATTCTATGATGCTAAATTAAAAGAAGAACGGCTTACAGCTGAAGCAGTTAAAATGATACAAGACAAAAATCAGAAAGCTATTATCAAATTGCTTAAAGATTATCTTCCAGAGTATCGCAAAGCTGGACACAACATGGGAGAAAGCCTTGTATTAGGTATGAAACCTCATATTGATGAGTTAAAAAGTATGATAGCTGGAATATTAGCAGATATTAATAGTGCAAAACGGCAAGCAAATGCATTACAAGCTGAAATTGCTCGGAATAATAAAAAGAATGTTGTAACAAATAATAATAACAATGCTAGAACGGCGAATTACACAATAAATGTTCAAAGTTCTGGTGATAATGTAAGAGATATTGACTCTCTGATGAGGAGCGCTAGATTTAGTTATTAAAAAGGAGTGGGATAAATGGAAGAACTAAGAATTAAAGATAAAAAAGGAAATACTATAGCTATAAATAAATCTCATCCTTATTTGATAGAAAGTGTTAACTCAATTGGATTTGGATCTAATATCTCAACTATGAATGGAGCATTTGATGGTGTAAATGTTACAGGATTAAATATAAAAGAAAAAGTAGTAACGATTCAAGGAAGTATTGTTGGAGTAGATAAAAGAAGAATGCAGCAAGAGAGAGCTAAATTAGCTGGATTTCTTAATCCAAACAAAGGCGATTTTGAGTTTATTTATAGTATAGATGGGCATACGAAAAAGCTTATTGGCAGAATACAACGGTTAGATTTTAAAGAATCTGTATCAAGACTTCAGAAATTTCAAATACAAGTTTTATCTCCCTTCCCATATTGGTTTGAAGAACTTGATAAGAGAAAAGATATAGCTCTTTGGACTAAAGATGCATATTTTCCACTTGTTACAACAAAAGAAAATCCTGTTATATTTGGTCATCGTGTATCTAATTTAATATGTTCTATCTATAATTCAGGAGATGTTGAAATTGGAATGAGAATACAACTCAAAGCATTAGCTACAGTTGTTAATCCAAGCGTATTAAATATTTATACACAAGAATTTATAAAGATAATACAAGTATTAGAACGGGGTGATATTCTTGAAATAACAACATATACAAATAATAAGAGAATAGAGATACATAAAGCGAACGGAACTACTAAAAATGTATTCAATTGGATGACTTTAGATTCAGATTTTTTACAGTTAGCAGTTGGGGATAATACATTTCGTTATGATGCAGAATCTGGGATAGATAATATAGAAATGACTATTTATTATAACCCTGCAAGTTTGGGGGTGTAAGGTATGAAATCTATAAGAGTAATAGACAAAGATTTTAATTTGATTGGAGAGGTAGATTGTTTTGAGTCTTTTTCACATACACGCAGATGGAGAGGTAGTGGAGGCTTTGATTTAAGAGTAGAGTTAAACAATATAACAAGAGAATGTTTTAAAAAAGATAATATTATTATTTTTAATAAAAATCCTAATTTAGTCGGAATAGTTGAACATGTTGAAATTGACGGCAATGGGCGAGGGGATTTCTTTGCGGTTAAAGGAAAGACTTTATCTGGCTTACTTGAAAGACGTGTGATAGTCCCAGATAATTCAGAAACGTGGGCTACAGCAGAAGGGAAACAAGAAACTATAGTTAAAAAATTTGTAAACAATAATTGTGTAAATCCAAGTAATGCAAAAAGGAAAATAGAAAGTTTAGAAATAGCTCAAGACAAAAAAAGAGGAAAAGATGATAAATGGAGAAGTGCATATGATAATTTAGAAGAAAAATTAAATGAGATATGTGAATTTAGTAATTTTGGATACGATATAATATTAGATTTAAATAAGAAAAAATTTATATTTGATATATACGAAGGTAGAGATTTAACTGTTGAACAATCTATATTACCTCCAGTTATTTTTTCTTCGAGATTTAATAATATTCTTAACAGAAAATATACAGAGACAGTAATGGGGTTTTACAATTCAGTCTATGCAGGAACTAAAGAAGAAACAGGAAAAATGGTATTGAATTATGGAGAGAGCGAGAAAGGAATGGCTAGAAGAGAAAACTTCTTATCTGTATCTGAAGAAACAGCTGAAGCTATTAAAAAAGAGGCTGATAAATATTTAAAAGAAAATGCAGAATTAAAAACATTTGAGCTTGAAGTAAGTCCTGAAATAAATTTTGTTTATGAAAGAGATTACAAACTAGGTGATCTTGTTACTATAGAAGATAGAAAATTAAAAGTAACTATGAATTCTAGAGTTATAGAAGTTGTAGAAAATTATACAGGTAATCAGAGGAGCTTGACTATAACATTTGATAAATTAGTTCCTAATCTGATAGATAAATTAAGAAAATTATAAAAGAAAGGAGATATTAAATGTTAAAATATAGCTTTTTTGATTCAATTATAGGAGCTGATGGACAGCCAGATAGAGCATTTGGAGCTGGAGATTTTAGTAAATATTTTGGAACACTAATTAGAAATGGGATATTTCCAAATCCATCTACAAATTTTCAAATAATGGGTGAGCAAAATAATATGACTGTGAAAGCTGAGCCAGGTCTTGCCTGGATTGAAGGACATTTAGGATATGATGATAGTGTTTTTATTCTTAATATAGATAAAGCAGATTCTGTAATGGATAGAATAGATAGGATAGTACTTAGACTAGATACACTAGAAAGATGTATTAAGTGGGTAGTAAAGAAGGGAGAATTCTCCGCTAACCCTGCTCCAAAGCCATTACAGAGGGATGCTGATGGATACGAGATAGCTATAGCGGATGTAAGAGTTGGGAAAGGTGTATCAGCAATAAGTCAATCAGCAATTACAGATTTGAGAATGAATACAGAGCTATGTGGTTGGGTAACAGGGACTGTTACACAGATTGATACATCTACATTATACAATCAATTAGAAAAATGGAAAGAGGAATATATAGCAAAAACGAATACTTGGACTACAGAACAAGAGAATGTATTTTTAGAATGGAAACGAGTGTTTGAAGAAAATGCTAATACGTGGAAAGAGCTACAAGAGACTGATTTTACAAATTGGTCAGATACACAGAAACAAGCTTTTACGGATTGGTTTGAGAGAATAAAAGGTTTACTATCAACAGAAGCAGCTGGGAATTTACAAGCACAGATAGATTCTACAAATTCAAATTTAACAAAAGTAGATGCTAGGGTTGCAAAACTTGAAAGTGAAAGAGTGAAAGATATTGAAACAACAATGTTAGCTAGTAAATGGCAAGATAAAGTTTATTCTTTTGAAGATATATATCCTGCATCTGAATATGATTTTGATTTACAATTAAAATTTGGTGCTACAAAAGAACAAATTGAAGTTTGGAGTTTTGCAAGTATAAACGGTGGAGATATAAATTTAAATAGAGTTGAAGCAAATGGAATAGTTCCTAAAATAGATATTCCAGTTATCATAAGTTATAGAAAAAAATAAGGAGATGATATAGTGATAACAGTAAAAGGTGGGGGTGGAATGTTAAATAATCCTCCAATTATAAATGAATTTAAAGTTATAAATGTTGGTCCCAAAAATATCACTATTTCTTACAAAGTCGAAGATGTTGACTTACAAATAGTTAGACATTTTTTAACAGTACATTCAGATACAGGTGTCATAATTAATAAAAAAGACATTACAAAAGAATTAGGATACGAAAAGCCTAACAATATTTTTTCTTATAATATTCCTAACTTAACGAGAAATACAAATTATACTATACAACTTGAATGTACGGATGGATTGGTTTCTACTTTTGTATCGTTAGAACAAAGAACTGAAAACACAGTAATTTATGAATTAATTGTAAATGAAAACAACTCAAATTCATTTACTTCTGTAACGTATGGAGGAGATGCAGTAGGTACAGAGCCGGCAGTGAGTAGTGATTTAAAAGGTTGGAGGGATAAATGGCCTTTTAATAAAATTAGATTAGTAGGATTAAAAAATGGAAAAGTTACAAAAGAAATACAAAAGAATAATAAAAAGTTATATATTGATGGAACGCGAGTAGATGCAGACCCAGATGTAGATGTAATGACAGAGTTTCCAAAAATCTATTGGAAATTTGTTAAACAAGCAAATGGTTATAAAATTATTATTTCAGATAAAAAGTTTGAAGGTGGGGACTGTTTCGCACACAAAAGAAATGGAAAAGAGAATGATTTTGCTTATTTAGGTTCTTATATAGCAAGTCAAGACTCTCAAAAAAGACTAAGAAGTGTTTCAGGAAAAAAAAATTGTTCGTCAGATTCATCTACTTATTTTAATAATGCTAACAGAGGTCCGGGATATCAAGTAGAATATTGGAATTTATTCAATTTAAGAATAATACTAATATTTTTGGCTACAAAATGTAGGAACATACCTCTTATATTTGGACAATCACCAGGAGGTGGAAAAATAGGAGCTTTAGACACATCTGGATTTATGTACGGGAATCCTAACGAAAAAGTAAGAAATAATATATTTGGAATTGAAGATTTTTACGGATGTATAACATTAATTAAAGGTATTATACAGAAAGAAATATATGGTTCAGGATATCAAAAAAATTTATATGTCGCTACAAATAATGAAGTTGAGATTTCAGAAGATAAATGGAAAAATTTGGGTAGAAATATATTCCCAAATTCAGGATCTGAATATACAGGATATTTTAAAAATATCAGAGCTACTAACGAATTAGGATTTTTGCCTATTGTAAATAATTTACAACGCGGTTCTTCTTCGGTTGATTATGGAGGTAGTGTATATTATGCACCTGGATTACGGTATTATCACATGTATTTAAAAACTCATGATGGTAATAGAACGAATGATTTTAGATCATTACTTCAGTTCATATTCGATAACAATGTTAGTAATACTGATATAAGATTATCTTATTTGGAGGTGTAATATGGGAAAATATACAAATGTATGTTCTTTAGAAGAACCAAAACAAATAGATTTTGATTTAGATACTATTTTTATAAGACATAATATAAAACATGTAGAAATTGAAGTAAAAGGAGAAAAAATAAAAAAATATTTCTATACAGAAATACAAATGAGTCTAATGGAGTATTTAGAATACTTACAAAAAGAAACAATGAAAAGTCAGCAGTCACAAGACGATATGATTTTAGACAATGCTTATAGAGCAGCTGTTTTAGAATTGAACAATCAATCAGTACTTTAATATATAAAAAAGGAGATGGTAATATGTTTTACAACTTACTAAAAAGACAAATAGCTAGAAAAGATAAATTCACAAAAAAAGAAGCTGAAGATTTACAAAACAAATTTGATGTATTCTTCTTAGCAGAAAGAATAACTCAAGAAGAATATCAAACTCTTACTAATGAGTTAAAAACTAAAACTGAAGTAGTAGCATAAGTTATATAGCTACTCTATAAGAAAATAAAAGGGTATAAAATTTTTCGAGTAACTTTTGAGTAACTTTCGAGTAGGACCGATAAGGTTCTTTTTTTATACCTTTTTTTAGAAAATTGAATAGGAGAAAGAAATAATGGAATGGCTTAATAATACAAATGTTGCAATTGGAATAATTGCAGGTCTATTAGGTGTTTATGCTGGATATAAAAGGGCATTATCTGAAGCAGAAAAAAATGGTGAGAGCAATGCAAAAATAATAGTAATGCTAGAACATTTAAAAGAAGCACAAGACAAAATGGACGCTAAATTAGATACGTCAGCTCATGATAGGCATGAGTTAAGAGAAAAGTTAAAAGGTCACGATGAGCAAATTAAGACACTTTTTTTGGATGTGAATGAGATAAAAGAAAACTGTAAAGATTGCAGGAAAAAATGTTAGAAGGGGGAAAATCAAATGTATTTCAACAAAAATGACATAACTGAAATAGCAGATGTTACTGCTGAAGATATAGACAATGCTATATCTACTCTAAAGCCCGGGAATGGGCTTATGGGCTTAGGACAGTTTTTTATAGAAGCACAAGAAAAGTACAATATAAATGCAATAATGCTTACAAGCATTGCGTGCTTGGAAAGTGCATACGGAGCTTCTAAGTTGGCGATAGAAAAAAATAATTTATTCGGACTTAAAGCAAATGACGAATATCGAGATGATCCTTCAAAGTACGGAGATTATTTCTCCACGAAAGAAGACAGTATTGACTATGCTGCTCATAAATTGAGATATCAGTATTTAGAATTAGACGAAAATGCCGATTGGTGCTATTGCAATGGAGCGACAGATATATATTCTGTAGGCTATGTATGGTGCTCAAATCCCGAGTGGGGCGACTATATAGTTGACTTATCTAATAGATTATCAAAAGCTATAGAAGAAGAAAGAGATAGTCAGATAGATTATAAATCTAAATATCTAAAAGAAAAAGATAAGTTAGACAGAATAAGAGCTATATTAAACGAAGATGAAGTTGATGATTATATCTTTTTAGAAGAAGAAGAATTTGAAGGAGGACCCAGTTATGAATATTAAAAGATTTAAAAATGTAGGCTTTTGGATAGGAATTATAGGGGTAATATTAACTGCTGCTGGAATAGATCCTTCGAGCATAACAAGTTGGAGCGTTCTTTTTAACAATATATTAGAAGTAGTTAAAAATCCTTATATGCTAATAACTGTAGTAATGGCAGTAGTTGGAGTGTTTACCGACCCAACTACTCCAGGAATAACAGACAAGGGGGTGAAATAATGGGAATAAATTCAGGAAAGCTAACTGATAAAAAAATTGGAAATGCAACAGTTATAGTAGATATTCTTCCAAATGGAAGATGTATTCCTGGTAACAGTATGTCTGCAACTTATATAACAATACATGACACTGGAAATGATGCTCCAGCCAAAAATCAACATAATTATCTAAAAAATAATAATAGAAGTGGAAACAATGCAAAAGCAAGCTGGCATTTTAGCGTTGATGACACTCAAATAATACAAGCTGTAGCTACTAATAAAAAAGCATGGCACGCTGGTCACGCAACTGGGAATAGTAAGAGCATAGGGATAGAAATATCTCAAAGAGGAAGTTCAGATAAACAAAAGCAAGCATATTTAAATGCTGTAGAGCTTGTGAAAGTCCTAATGAAAGCTTATAACATTCCTATAAGTAGAGTTGTAAGGCATAAGGATTGGACAGGTAAAGACTGCCCTTACAATATGAATCATAAAAAATTTGGATATGATTGGAATTGGTTTAAAAATCAATTATCAAACCCAATTAAAAAAGAGGAGGAGGAAGAAGAATTGGAAAAAATAGTAACTTACGCAGGTGATGTTGATGCTTTTGCAGCTATAGTAGTTGCTCAAAAAAATAAATGTGCAGTCATGAAAGAAAAAGATTTTAAAGAATCAAAAATAAAAGCAAAAAAAGTAATAAAAATTGGTGGAAATGCTGAAGATGTTAATAGATTTGCTACATTTAAGAATGCGGCAAAAATGTTATAAAAAGAAATATTAAATAAAAAAATATAAAAAGAAAGAAAATATAATAGTCCAAAAAATAAAACAACTATGGGAGAGGTCCTATAGTGTTTAATTCTAAAAAAATCGTTATTTTATAAAATAGGCGAGGGAAATTAAATTCCTTCGCCCTATTTTTTATTCTTCAGATTTATCTTTTTCGATTATAAGTTTCCCATCTTCCATATAAAGAATAACAGCCCTATCTTCAGGTGTTACACCTAAATCACGAACCATCTGAGCTGGTAAAGATATTCTATATCCTACTGAATTTTTGCCAGCATTTCCACCAGCTTTTTGCATCATTATATTTCTTTTAGTTTTTTCCATTTTTTTATTCCTCCTAATGATTAAATATAATATAAATGTTTATTATAGTTATAATTAAATTTAATACGCTTATTGCAGCTGTTGCAAACAATATTTTTGATAATTTACTCATTAAAAACACCTCCTATTAAGATATATATGTTATAATGATGTAAAGAAAACAAATAAGATTTTATTAATGGTAGAGGGAGGGTCAGTCCCTCTACCGATTGAGTTAGTCTGTTAGGAGTTTTATTAATCCAATTAGACTAGTTATTAATGAGATTATAGATGTCCAAAAGCTAAATCTCGCTGTTTTGTATTCAAAATCTTCTTGTTTTCTTTTTTTTCTGCTCATTTTTATCGCCTCCCTTCTGTAATTATATTATACTATGTTGGGGTTCAATAGTCAAGTATTTTTATTAATTTTATTCGAAAATAATACATTTATTTTTTTAAAAATCCTGCATTAATATATATAAAATGTAGACAATTCCTACATATTGCCTACATTATATAATAGAATGATAAAAAAAGATTTAATAATATATGAAAGTAATAAAATAAAAATCTACATTATATATGTAGAT
>RCNI01000278.1_pt1 | contig 33313 bp, 29 predicted proteins | sample 2041151 | NCBI WGS metagenome assembly RCNI01 (sample SAMN09708214, study PRJNA481090) | feces metagenome | isolation source: feces | place: Antarctica: Albino Rookery
TCTGACATGGCAAAGCACTGGGTAATATACTATCACTCAGTGCTTTAAATTTATCTTATAAAAAGTGTTGCGGAATTAAGGTATAAAACAAAAGATATAAAAAAACTCCGTTTCTGCCTTTTGTTATAGATGCAGAAACGGAGTTTTTTTATGATGAAATAAAAGAGATTATCCCAACAGTTCTTTTACTTTGGCAGAGATAGCACGTCCCTCAGCCAATCCGCTTAATTCTTTGCTGGCTACTCCCATCACTTTACCCATATCTTTTCCGCTGGTAGCTCCAGTGCGTGCGATGATTTCTTTCAGTTTCGCCTCCAATTCCTCGGTAGAAAGTTGTTTTGGCAAGTACACTTCCATAACTTTAACCTGGGCCATTTCTTCTTCTGCCAGTTCTGTACGTCCTTTTTCTTGGTATACAGCAGCAGAGTCTTTACCCTGCTTTACCAGTTTCTGGATAATTTTGAGGGCAGTCTCATCGGTTAAGGTATCGTTGGCACCTGCAGCAGTTTTTGCTTCAAGGAATACTTTCTTGATATTTCTTAATGTTTCCAGTCTTACTTTATCTTTGGCTTTCATAGCCTCTTTGATATCATTGCTAATCTGTTCAAATAAGTCCATAATAGTTATAATATAATATGGTTAAAATTTAATAGTCATAGATCCCGAGTCGTTAGCTTCAGCCTTAGGAGTACGTTTCTCTTCGGCGTTAGCTTTCGATTGAATAGCCTCCAGCACGGCTTTGCTTCTCTGGTAAGTAGGAGTGGTGTCTACCATGCTGATAATATCCTCATTGTCTAAGTCTTCCTGGCTGAAGATATAAGTGTTGTGGCGACGTTTCTTACGGTTGTTCTTGTTGATGCTAGGTCCGTAGTAGATAATTCGTCGGTCGTCTTTCTGTTGTTCTTCCTCTTCCAGTTCTTCTTGTCTTTTCCGTTCTTCTTCGCTCAGGCGTACATCCATTCCAGGAATATCCTTGATTCCGAATCCGGTAGCCAAGATAGTGAATTTGACTTTCTTTTCCAGTGTCTCGTCCAGATAGAGTCCCCACTTGGTTTCCACATCCTTGCCAAACTTGCTCATGAAATCGTGTACTTCGCTGATTTCCTCCATCATCAAATCCTTGTTGCAAGAGATGTTGAACATAATCTTTTTTGAACTGAAGATATCGTTGTTGTTCAGCAATGGAGAGTTCAGTGCATCGTTGATAGCCTGAGTAACCCTTCCTTCACCTTCTCCGTATCCAGTACTCATGATAGCCACACCACCATCAATCAGTACAGTCTTCACATCGTTGAAGTCGAGGTTGATTTTTCCTCGTATGGTAATGATTTCGGCAATGCTTTTGGCAGCTACAGAAAGAGTATCATCTGCTTTTCCGAAGGCGTTGATTACACTCAAGTCAGAATATACGTCACGCAGTCGTTCGTTGTTGATAACCAGCAATGCATCTACATGCTTGCTCATTTCTTCCACTCCGTCGAGTGCTTGGTCGATTTTCTTGTTGCCTTCAAACAGGAAAGGGATTGTTACAATACCAACGGTAAGAATTCCCATTTCCTTGGCTGTCTGTGCAATGATTGGTGCGGCACCAGTTCCGGTGCCACCTCCCATTCCGGCAGTTATGAAAACCATCTTACAGCCGTCGTTGAGCATACATTTTATTTCTTCCAGGCTTTCTTCTGCGGCAGCGCGTGCCCTTGCTGGTCTGTTTCCGGCTCCCAGTCCTTCGTGTCCTAATTGGACTTTTACAGGTACAGGCGATTCGTCCAGCGCCTGATTGTCAGTATTGCATACCGCGAATGTTACATCGTGGATTCCTTCTCTATACATGTGGTTGACTGCATTTCCGCCGCCACCTCCTACGCCGATTACTTTGATGATGCTCAGTGAGCCTCCCTGGAAATCAAATGGCATAATAGTTTCATCAGACATAATTCTATCTTTTTATGCAGTAAATATTAATCGTTCATCATCTCTTCAGCTCCATTTCTTAGTTTGGTAAACCAATTGGAGAATGGGTTGTTGTCTTTTTTCTGCTTCAGAATTTCACGAATCAGCTCCTCGATTTCACCTTCTCTTTCGATGAGTCTCATGCTTTGTGCTTCTTCTGCTTTGGTCAGTGCGAATTTATATTTTTTAGTGTGCAAAAGTTTGCGTGCTTCGTTCAGCAATTCATCACATTCGGCAATTCGTTTCTGCGTACGTTCTTTTTCCTGTTGCAGTTTGGCTTCTTGCAGCTGGCGTATTCTTTCTGCTTCTGCTCTTTGTTCAGCTCTAACTCTTTCCGCTTCCGCTTCTTGTTCCGCTTTGATCCTTTCCGCTTCCGCCTGTTTTTCCGCTTTCAGTTTTTCCGCTTCTTCTTTTTCCTGCAAATCATTGATGAAATCCAGTTGATGTCCTTTTCTTGGGTCGATTTTGCAGCAGTTTTCTTTTCCTACAGATAAGATTCCCATTAAGGTGTTTTGTGTACCATCTGTCAGATTGGCTTGGGTTTCATTTTCTATTTCCAGGCTGCTGGATAGTGCAATTCGGATCTTTTCAATTTGCGTGGTGAGTGTGAATGCCTTGTCGATATTAGGCATTTTTGCGCCACCGCCAGTTATGACAACACCAGCTAACAACTTGTCGCTATAGCCCGATACCTTGATTTGGTTCCAGACATTTTCCAGGATTTCTTTTACACGTGCTTCTACCACTTCTTCCAGCTTACGTGCACGTATTGTACATTTGCCGTCCAGGCTATATTCTTTATTCGGCTCTTCGTCGTTTTCTGTCAGTTCGGTATATGCACTGGCATAGTTGAGTTTGAGCTGTTCGGCATCTTCCTCCTCAATGAATAGGCTGCATAAATCTTTGGTGATGTTTGCTCCTCCAAGAGGGATGACAGCCAGATGCCGTAGGATGTTGTTTTTATAAACCGAAACAGTAGTAGTGTCTGCTCCTAAATCGATTAATGCACATCCAGAACGTTTCTCACTGTCGGTAAGCAGCACATTGGCAGTAATCAGTGGAGAAATCAAATATTCTGCCACCTCATATCCTGTCTGGCGGAAACAGTGACGGATATTGCTTTTCAGTGAACTTCGGGCAATGATATTTAAAAAATGGGCTTCAATTCGGTCTGTCGGTATACCTACAGGTTCGTTGGTCAGCTGGTTGTTTCCTAACTTGTACTCTTGAGGTTCCACTGCCAATATTTCCTGGTCAATCAAAGACAGCTCATGGTTGCTGTTCATTATGGAATCAATGAGTGCCTGTGATATTTTGGTGTCTTCATTCAGTTGTTTTGTCTCTGTATTATGTATGCTTCTGATAGACTGTCCACCGATGCCGACATATACTTTTTTTACGGTAGCTTCTAATGTCTGCTCCAGTCTGTTGATGACAGAGGTGAGACATTGTGTAGTCTTATCTAGGTTATATATGATTCCTTTTTTGATGCAGTCTGAAGAGTGTTCACTGGCATACGCAAGAATTTTAATGCTTCCATCACTGTTTTTCTTTCCTGCTATGCCTGTGATTTCAGTAGACCCTAATTCTATTCCTACTATAAAATCTGTTGCCGCCATATATTTATTTCTCCTTTTTTGTGCAAATAATCTGATTATTAAACTCTATGCTAATCCGGCTATATTTGTTCCAACCTACCCGGTTTAGTCCTTTTTTGTAGAACGTTTGCAATTTACTGAATTTTTCTGTATAATCATTGGGTTTTCCTAAAAAGAGTATATGATTACCTACTCGAGGGATTAATTCAATCTCTTGTTTTGGAGTGATGTTTATCTGTTCTATCTGAGAATTCCAAAATAAATCCTCTTGTAAGAATTTGCCCAGTTTGTACAGCTCTTTTTGTGCAAACTTCCGGTCAATGAAACCGGTAGCGATGGCAACATGTATTGCCTTATCGGGGGTAGCCATAATTTTACCTTCAGTATCCAGATAGTAGTTGTCGCCGTTGTTGCTGATGACTCTTAATATAGGTATCCTTTGGTAGATGCTGATAGCAACTTTTCCTCCGGTGGTGAGATAACATTCGGCATTTTGGATAAATGGACTCTTGTCTAAAGTTTCTTCTATGGTACGAATATTGATGTCGCATAGTTTTTTCCCCTCAGGGAGAACTCCTCCTTTTTTCAGAATCCTTTTCACCTCCGACGGGGTGATTAACTGATAGTTAACGCTGTCTTCAATCAGCAATTCCATACCCTTACAGGCTTGTTGTTCAGGTCTGTGATTAAAGACAGTAACGGCAATTATCAAGTAAGCCGTTATGCCTAAAAGCAGTGAGAGTATGAGAATCCTTTTTATCATTTGTCTTTTAAAATATCATATATCTGTGGTACATAATTTTCTATATCACCGGCTCCTAGAGTTATTAATACGTCGGTAGGATGGTTCTTTAGCAAGTTAATCAGGTCTTCTTTCTTGCAGATATATTTCTCCATCTCTGTTCTGAGCTGGTCGAATATCAATTGACTGCTAACTCCTTCTATCGGAAGTTCACGTGCAGGATAGATGTCAAGCAGGATTACTTCATCCAGCAAAGATAGGCTTTCTGCAAATTCATGATAGAAGTCGCGTGTACGTGTATACAGGTGAGGTTGGAATACTGCAGTAATCTTGCGGTTGGGGTAGAGCGTACGTATTGACATGATGCTTTGTTTGATTTCTGCTGGATGATGTGCATAGTCGCTGAGGAACACTACTCGTTCGTTCTTTATCTTGAAGTCGAATCGGCGGTCTACTCCACGGAAACTCAACATTGCATCTTTTATTTCTTGGGCATCAGCTCCTGCAACTTGTGCCAAGGCTATAGCAGCGATACCATTTTCTATATTGACGTATACAGGAACTCCAAGTTGGATATTTTTGATGTTGCCTAATGGCGAGATATAATCAAAATAGATTTCACCGTTTTCTATGCGGATATTTTCTGCATGGAAATCTCCTTTGTCTGTTCCGTAAGTGTACATCGTGACTCCTTGTTGTAAGTCGGGTTGCAGTTCCAAACCTTGTTTGATAATCAGTATTCCGTCAGGTTGGATACGTGAAGTATATTTGCGGAAACTTTCCAGATAAGCCTCACGAGTGCCGTAAATGTCCAGGTGGTCTGAATCGACCGATGTAATGATAGTGGCGTATGGAGTGAGCCAGTGAAAAGAACGGTCAAACTCATCGGCTTCGATGACTACGTAGTCACTATGGTCAGATAGCAGCAAGTTGGTTTGATAGTTCTTTGAAATACCTCCCAGGAAGGCATTGCAGCCAATATGTGATTGGTGTAGCAGATGGGCGGCCATTGTAGAAGTGGTAGTCTTTCCGTGAGTACCAGCTACGCAAAGTCCTTTTTCTGTTTGGGTAAGCATGCCAAGCACTTGCGCGCGTTTCTGTATTTCAAACTGATTCTGGCGGAAGAACATCAATTCTTGATGAGATGCAGGGATGGCCGGAGTATAGATAACCAAGGTTTCTTCCGGATCTTTGAAATCATCTGAAATAAGAGCAACGTTTTCTTCATAATGAATTTGTGCTCCTTCTTCAGATAGTTTATGTGTCAGTTCATTGGGAGTACGGTCATAGCCTCCAACCTTTTTCCCTTTTGATAAGAAATATCGTACCAAGGCGCTCATTCCGATGCCTCCGGCTCCGATGAAATATACTGATTTTATGGTATGGATATTCATTGTTTTTTCTGATAATTTAAAGCTAGTTCATAAACTTTTGCTGCTATGATATTGGCAGAGTCTTTCAGTGCTAGCTTGGCAATATGAGTGCTCAGTTCGTTTAGTGTATTTTGATTTTTTACTGTTTTGATTGCCAAATCAATCAAGTCTTTTTCAGCCTCGCTGTCTTTGACATAAAGGGCGGCTTTCTTGTTTACTAAAGCCAGTGCGTTCTTGGTTTGATGGTCTTCGGCTACATTAGGCGAAGGCACTAAAATGACAGGTTTTCCCAACAGACAGAATTCGGAAATGGAACCAGCTCCGGAACGGCTGATTACCAAGTCGGAAGCGCAATATGCAGCAGCCATATCAGTAATGAAATCTGTAACGTGAAGTGACTTCATCTGAGGATAGTTGTTGACCGCATTCCGAGCCTCATTGATATAGAACTTTCCTGTCTGCCAGATGAATTGAATATCATCATCTGCTATTTGGTCTAGCGCGTGCATTACGCAATTGTTGATTGTTCTGGCTCCCAGACTGCCACCTATAACCAGTATTGTTTTCTTGTTAGGGTCCAATCCGAATTGTGCGGCTGCTTTTTCACGGGTGATAGTGGTATTAATCAATCCCTGTCTGACGGGATTTCCGGTTAAAATAATCTTTTTAGGGTCGAAAAATCGCTCCATTCCTTCATAGGCTACGCAAATGCAATCAGCTTTTTTAGCCAACAATTTATTGGTAACTCCAGCATAAGAATTTTGTTCCTGGATGAGAGTAGGGATTCCCATCATCCCTGCCATCTTCAAGGTTGGTCCGCTGGCATATCCACCCACGCCCACTGCAGCATGAGGCTTGAAGCCTTTGATAATTCTTCTAGCCTTAAATTGGCTTTTGATTAACTTGATAATGACCGAAAAGTTTTTGAACAGGTTTTTTCGGTTGAATCCGGCTACCGGAAGTCCGATGATTTTATATCCAGCGCTAGGAACGCGCTGCATTTCCATACGTCCTTCTGCGCCTACGAATAAAATGTCGGTATCAGGGTGTTGTTCCTTTATGGCGTTTGCAATAGAGACGGCAGGGAAAATGTGTCCACCTGTACCGCCTCCACTGATGATGATTCTTATATTATCTTTCATAATGGTACTCTATTTATTGCAAAGGTAAAGAATAAACTTGTAAAAGGATAAGAAGAAAATTACTTTTCTTTTCCTATAGTTTTTTCTTTACCTTTTCTGATATTGGGTCTGGTCGGAGTCGGTTATGATGGAGATGTTTTAGCCTTGTCATTTGTGGGTTGTACAATACTTTCAGGCAAAAGTGGGGTAATATTGTTTTGCTGCTTAAGCTCTTCTTCCATTTGTTGCTTCTTTATATCTTCCACATGCTTGCTTATGCTTAGGATGATTCCGATATAGGTACAGTTGATAATCATAGAAGTACCTCCTTTACTGATTAGTGGTAGAGGCTGTCCGGTGACAGGCATTAGTCCTACAGCTACCATCATATTAAACAATGCCTGTGTGACAAGCAAAAAACCTATTCCCATAATGAGAAAGGTGTAATATGGTTTGTCGCAATATCTGGCTATTTTCCCTATTCGCATCAAGAGCCAAATATATAGGAATGCCACGATTCCTCCTCCTACAAGTCCTAATTCTTCTATGATAATGGCATAAATGAAATCGGAATATGCTTGAGAAAGAAAGTCACGTTGGACACTGTTCCCAGGACCTTTCCCGATGATATTGCTGGTGGCAATGGCAATATTGGCATGGGCTATCTGTGCATCATTACCTTTCGTATCAAACTTTTCGGGAGGAATTTCACTCTTGTCGAAGTGTGAGTTCAGACGGTTTTGCCAGGTAACCATGCGATGGATTCCAATAGAGTCCCACCGTTCGGCAGGTACATATTTAATAGAGCAGAATACGATAAGGATAACTCCAATCCCTATACCGCTAAGATAAAGCATTTGTCGTAATGGAATTCTTCCCACAATCATCATCAGATACACACTGATGGCGAGCAAAAGTGCTGTAGAAAGGTTCTCTGTAAAGATACACAATATGGTGAGTCCTGTCACTCCCATAATATACATGATGGCCTTTTCTCCGCTTTGTTCTTCTTCTTGCGAACGTGCCAATATGAACGATACGGTAATGATAGTAGCCATTTTGGCCAGTTCTGAGGGTTGGAATTGCATGAATCCCAAGTCAAACCATCGGCTTGCCCCATTGATAGCGGATGTACCTAGTACGACGATGAGCAATATAATGGAAAAAGGGTAAAGCACGATTCCTACCTTGAAGAAACGGCAAGGAATCTTGTGTATGACCCATACTGCTCCTACTCCCATTGTTAATGTTTTCAAGTGACTGGTAATTGGTGTCCAATGGTTACCGCTCTTGTAGGCCAGTGTACTGGAGGCACTGAACACTTCAATAATAGATACTAAACAGAGGACAAGGAAGATAATCCATATCACTTTGTCTCCTTTAAATAAGCCTCTAAATAAATCCATTTACTTTTTTTTTTATAGGTTCTTTACGCATTCCTTAAACTGGTCACCGCGGTCTTCATAACTATTAAAAAGGTCGAAACTGGCACAGCAAGGGCTTAACAATACGGTATCTCCTTTTTGGGCCATTTGGTAAGCGGCGTTTACTGCATCTTTCATGCTTTGCACATCGGCTACGGGAAGTCCGAATGAATCAAAAAATTGGTGCAACTTTTCGTTATGTAGTCCTAAATAGATGAGTCCGCAGCATTTTTCTTTTACCAGCTGAGCTATTTCTGTATAGTCATTCCCTTTATCTTTACCTCCTAATATTAAGATGGTTTTCGTGCGCATGCTTTGCAGTGCATACCAACAAGAGTTTACATTGGTAGCTTTTGAGTCATTGATGTATTCTACATCTTTTACTCGTGCTACTCTCTCAAGGCGGTGCTCTACTCCCTTGAAGTCCATCAAAGCTTCACGGATACATTCCTTGCAGATGCCGGCAAGGTTGGCAGAAATACCTGCTGCCATAGAGTTGAATAGGTTGTGCTTGCCAGTCAGAGCCAGTTCTTCTTGTTCCATATTGAAGTCTATCGGCTTGGTGAAACAGACTTTGTTCTGGTCTACAAAGGCTGCTAGCCCTTCTTTCTTGTCTTCTGCGAACGGGTAATAATGTCCGTGGATATCATATTTACTTAATTCTTTCTGGATGATAGGGTCGTCGTTCCAGAAAATGAATGCATCGTTGTCGGTCTGGTTTTGAATGATACGGAATTTAGCATCTACATAGTTTTGCATTTTATAATCGTATCGGTCCAGATGGTCGGGAGTGATGTTCATCAAGATGGCAATATCTGCGTGAAACTGGTACATATTGTCTAGTTGGAAACTGCTAAGTTCGATTACATAGTAGTCAAAGTTGCACTCAGCCACTTGATATGCAAGGCTTTGTCCGATATTGCCAGCCAGTCCTACATTCAATCCTGCTTTTCGGAAAATATGGTAGATTAAAGATGTGGTAGTAGTCTTGCCATTGCTTCCGGTGATACAGATCATTTTAGCATTGGTATAGCGTCCTGCAAACTCGATTTCAGAAATGACAGGAATATTTCTTTCCTTGATTTTCAGAATCATCGGGGCGTTGTTTGGAATGCCCGGACTTTTGATGACTTCATCCGCGTTTAAGATTAGTCCTTCGGTATGTTTGCCCTCTTCCCATGCAATTCCTTTTTCATTCAAGAGGTTTTTGTATTTCTCTTTTATGATAGACATATCTGATACAAAAGTATCAAACCCTTTTTTTTGTGCTAGTACGGCTGCTCCTGCACCGCTTTCTCCTGCACCTAAAATGACGATTCTTTTTGCCATGATTTATCTGATTTTTAATGTAATAATAGTTATTGCTGCCAGTACGATAGTGACAATCCAAAAGCGTACTGTGATTTTAGACTCATGAAACACATTGCTAGGCCAGGTTACTAGATAAGTACAGTTTGAGTCTAGTTGTGTAAGAGTAGTTCGGAAATGGTCGTGGATAGGGGTTCGTTTGAAGATACGTTGTTTCACCCCTTTTTTCTTTCCTCTTTGGAAGTATTTGACCTGTAGAATAACTGAAAGGTTTTCTACAAGGAAAACGCCGCAAAGAATAGGAATCAGCAGCTCTTTGTGGATGATAATGGCAAATACGGCGATGATACCTCCAATGGTAAGGCTTCCTGTATCACCCATAAACACTTGAGCAGGAAAAGCATTGTACCATAAAAAGCCAACTAAGGCTCCAATGAAGGCACAAATAAAGATTACCAGTTCTTCACTGCCGGGAATATACATGATATTCAAGTATCCTGCATATTCAATATGGCTGGACAGATAGGCCAAGATACCGAGAGTGACTCCAATGATGGCTGAATTGCCTGCAGCCATGCCGTCCATGCCGTCATTAAGGTTAGCACCATTTGACACGGCAGTAACTACAAATATTGTTACCAATACAAAGACTATCCATCCGGCTTCTTGGGCGTAGTCGCCCATGAATCTTACAAAATCGGCATAGTCCAAGTTATTGTTCTTGAAAAATGGGATAGTCGTTTTGGTTGACTTCTCGTTCTGGTTTTTATGAATAACCTCTACGATTTGTCCATCTTGCTGTATCTCAATGTTTTCTCTTAAGACGACTTGTGGGCTTAGATAAAGAGTCAGTCCCACGATGAGTCCCAGGCCAACTTGTCCGATGATTTTAAATTTACCATGTAGTCCTTCCTTGTCTTTTCGGAATACTTTGATATAGTCATCCATGAATCCTAATGCTCCGAGCCATAGTGTTGTAATCAGCATCAGAATCATATAGACATTATGCAGTTTTCCAAGCAGTAAGCAAGGGATAAGTATGGCGATGATGATGATAACTCCTCCCATAGTAGGTACTCCTACTTTATTTACATTGAAAGGGTCGATTGACGCATCGCGTTGGGTTTCGGTTATTTGCTTTCGTTTAAGCAGGTTTATGAAATAGCTTCCGAAGATTGAAGATATGAGCAGTGCCAAGATTACAGCTATCAGCGATCGGAATGACACATATCCAAACATTCGTGCTCCAGGAAAATCAAATTGTTCTAAGTAATTGAATAGGTAATATAACATGCCGTTTTAGGGTTATTCATTGTCAAAAATCTCTTTTAATATCTCTTTGTCATCAAAATGATGTTTCACTCCTTTGACATCTTGATAATTCTCATGTCCTTTGCCTGCGACCAAAATTACATCACCGGTATTGGCAAGCATGCAAGCCGTGCGGATAGCTTCTTTGCGGTCAACAATGGAGATGACTTTCTTCTTGTCTTCTTTGTTGAGACCTGCCAGCATATCGTTGATAATATCTTGTGGTTCTTCAAATCGAGGGTTATCGGAGGTGATGATGACACGGTCGCTTTGTAGTACTGCTTCTTGTGCCATAAGAGGACGTTTACCTTTGTCACGGTTGCCTCCGGCTCCCACTACTGTAATTACCTGCCCTCTTCCACAGAGAACTTCCTGAATGGTGTTGAGTACATTTTTCAGAGCATCTGGAGTATGAGCATAATCTACGATAGCGGTATATCCTTTAGGTGAACGTACTGCATCAAATCTTCCGGCAACTGGGCGTAAAGTGCTTAGGGCAATCAAGACCTCTTCCGGTTGCTTGTTGAGCAGACAAGCTGTGCTGTATACGGCAAGTAAGTTGGAAGCGTTGAATCGTCCGATGAATTGAACGTTTACTTCACGGTTATTGATGTCCATCAGCATTCCTTCAAATCCGTCTTCTAAAACCTTACCTTTGAAGTCGGCCAGGGTGCGTAGCGAATAAGTGGCAATTTTAGCTTGAGTATTCTGAACCATCACCATTCCGTTTTTGTCATCAGCATTAGTGATGGCAAAAGCAGTTTTGGGAAGCCCGTCAAAGAATGCTTTTTTTGCTTTCAGATAATTTTCTACCGTTTTATGATAGTCTAGATGGTCTCTAGTCAGGTTAGTGAAGATACCACCAGCAAAGGTTAGTCCTCCAATGCGTTTCTGGTCAATGGAGTGTGAACTGACTTCCATAAAAGCATATTTACATCCCTCATCGGCCATTCGTCCTAACAGGCAGTTCAGTGTAATTGGGTCTGGCGTAGTATGTTCTGTTGGAATAGCTTCCCCTTCAATATAATTGCAGACTGTAGAAATCAGTCCCACTTTATATCCGAAGTATCTGAACATTTCATAGAGCAAGGTAGCGATGGTTGTTTTTCCATTTGTGCCAGTTACTCCAATCAAATCCAATTTTTCAGTAGGGTTGCCATAAAAGGTAGTTGCCAATTTACCTACCGCCTCCTCAGTATTTTTTACTTGGATGTATGTAATGTTATCTGTCTGCTTTTCAGGAAGTTCTTGACAGACAACAGCATTTGCACCTAGTGAAATTGCTTTGTCAATATAAATATGGCCATCAGTCTGTGTTCCTTTTACGGCTACAAATAATTGTCCGGCTTTTATCAGGCGTGAGTCCATCTGAATACCTGTAATATCTAGGTCAGTATTTCCTGAAACCTTTATTACAGATATGGCTTTGATTATTTCTGTCAGTTTCATATTTTTAGTCAATCTAATTTTTTAAAGTTAATGATATGGTTTGTCCCTTTCTCAGTGTAGTTCCAGGGCGCAAGCTTTGCTCCTTGACTTTTCCTACTCCCGAGATACGGACTCTAAGTCCTTGCTCTTCTAGTATGAATACAGCATCTTTTGCACCCATTCCGAGTACATTAGGCACTAGTCCATGTATAGGTTCTTGAGATTTGAGCATTGCCTTGTCACCTTCGTGTGACGCTTTGCCCCATACAATTGCAGCATTTTCATCAGTTGAATTGTTTTGATAGTTCACTTCCAATTCATCCAATACATAAGCTGCTTCTATCATATTGCCGTTCTTTATGTCGGGTATCAAGATAGCGGTAGAATCTTTGGCATGTTCCAAGTCACGATACAGATGTTTGGCATATACACGTTCGGCAATTTTGCTGAACACACTTCCGGCTTGCAGACCTCCCGAAGCTGGTCCGTGAGGAATCTGAATGGAAACGATGCAGCTGTATTTAGGATTTTCGGATGGAAAATAGCCGCAGAAGCTGACCAGGTAGCTCACGCCTCCGGCTTTATATCCACTTTTTCCTTGTGAAATTTGGGCGGTGCCGGTCTTGCCTGAAACATTGAACTGCTTGCTTCCTGCCGGTTTTGCCAAACCTTCCGATACTACCTTTTGCAAAATGGTTCGTATCATAGAGAGGGTACGGTCTGAACATATTTTCGGGTTGACAATTTCCGTAGGGAATCCTTCGATGATATCTCCATTCTTGGCGATGGCTTTCACGAACTTCGGTTTAACCATTATCCCATTGTTGGCAATGGCATTATAGAAGTTCAATATATAAATAGGAGGCACCATCGTTTCATATCCGATACTCATCCACGGTAGAGTTGTTCTGCTCCACGGCAAGACTCCCTCTCTATTCTCTCGGTCTTTAGGCCCCAATATTCGAGGAGAAGCTTCACCGGTAAATCCTAGGTTAAGAGGTGTGTCAATACTCATCCTTCTCAGTCCGTCTACATACTTCTGAGGGTCTTTTTTATAAAACTTGTCAATGATGCTCGAAACCCCCACATTGGATGAAACCTCCAAGATGCGAGTTACATCGATGACACCATATCCACCTTTATACCAGTTCCAGTCCTTCATCCAGCTGCCATACATTTTGACTTGTCCGTTCCCAGTATCTACCACATAGTCTGGGGTGATAAAACCATCCTCCATAGCTACCATGATAGAAGCTGTCTTGAATGTAGACCCCGGTTCCATCAAGTTGCTTACCGCCAGATTCCTCATTTCGTAATAATTCCCGTCCTTACCTCTGGTCATATTAACATTGGCTTTCACCTCTCCCGATGCTACATCCATTACGATAGCTACTCCTGAAAGAGCTTCAAGATTTTCCAATTGGTCTACCAGTGCTTTTTCTGCAATATCTTGTACACCCACATTGATTGTTGTGATGATGTCACAACCGTCAATAGCCGGTTTGTCAATGATATTCAAGTACTTGTTCATAATCTTTTGTCGGTGTGTAATACCGTTGGTTCCTTTTAGGATTGAGTCGTATGTAAGCTCCAGACCATTTTTTGCACCTTGTGCTATATCCGGAAACATATCTCCCAATGTACGCATAGCCAGCGACCCGAAAGGTTTTTTTCGTTGATTGAAGGCTTCGGCATGTAGCCCTCCTCTGTTTTTTCCTAAATTGAAGACAGGCAATCTCTGCACCTCTTTATATTCAATATAAGAGATACGTTTAGGATAAATGAGGAAGTGTCTGCTTTTTGATTTTCTTCCTTTCAGTAGGTGTTTCCTGAACTCCTGAGCACTCTTTGACGGGAAGATTTCATGTAGTCCTTTGCAAATTTCCGACAGATGATTCATCAACATCGTATCTTTGGTGAGTCCTCCAGCCCGGAAGTCCATATAGATTTTATATTCTGGCAAGCTGCTGGCCATCAATTTACCATCATCTGAGATGATATTACCCCTGTTTGGTGTCACAATTACGTTTTCTTTGACGAATCGGTCGGCAACATCTTTCCAGTATTGTCTTTCAGCGAACATGATAATTCCACCTTTGACAATAATTGCTATAGCCAGTAGCGCCATTACGAACACGATAAACGTGTAGCGTAACATAATATTTTTAAGTCCAGGTATCATCGTTTCAATGTTTATTTCTTAATCAAGTATGGGGGAGTGGCAGCAGTTTCCAGTGACGCACCTTTAGTTGAGATATACTCCTCAATTTTAGACTGCCGGCTACGTTCTGTCAGTTCAGACGAGATAGTCAGGGCATCATACTTGATATCAGTCAGTTCCTTTTTCAGCCGGTCTATTTCAATGAGGTCTTGCTGGCAAGAATATCGGTTGTCAATGTACAGGATGGTCATTATGGCAATCAAAATGATTAGATTAGCCTGTCGCTTTAGAAAGTCATGAGCCAGAATATCTCCTCCCAGTATCCCTTTGAGTGTTATTTTCGACTTATGTTCATTCTGTTCCATATGTTATCTATTTTTTTTCTGCTATCCTGAGTTTTGCACTTCTCGAGCGAGGATTTATGTTCATTTCTTCATCAGAAGGTACAATTACTTTATTGTTGACTGCTCGTAGAGGAGTCTGGATATTTCCGTAGAAGTCCTGTTCCATTTTACCCTCTACATTACCTGTTTTTATTAGGTTTTTCACCATTCTGTCTTCCAGCGAGTGATAAGTGATGATGACCAGTCGTCCTCCAGGTCTCAGAGATTCGGTAGCAGCGTAAAGCATTTCCTTCAGTGCTTCCATTTCCTGGTTGACTTCAATGCGCAGTGCTTGGAAAACCTTTGCCAGTTCTTTCTTTTCTCTTTCTCTACCAAAGAGAGGTTTTACGATTTCCAGAAAATCTCCAATAGTTTCTATTTTTTTCTGAGTGCGTGCTTTGGCCAGTACTGCAGCCAGTTTGCGGCTGTTTTTCAGCTCGCCATACAGATAGAAGATATTGGCCAGTTTATCTTCTTCGTAAGTGTTTACGATATCGGCAGCAGTGATTCCGGCACGTTTGTTCATGCGCATGTCTAACTTTCCGTCAAAGCGGAAAGAAAAACCTCTTTCAGAGTCATCAAAGTGATGCGACGATACTCCCAGGTCGGCCAGGATAGCGTCGGTCTGTTCCACTCCGTAGTATCGGAGAAAGTTATGGAGGTATCTGAAATTGCTTCGTACGAAAGTGAAACGCTTATCGTTTACAATGTTTCTTTCAGCATCTTCATCCTGATCGAAGCTGAACAGACGGCTGTCACCATCTATTCGTCTAAGGATTTCTTTTGAATGTCCGCCTCCTCCAAAGGTCATGTCGGCATAGACTCCCTTTGGCTGAAGGTTCATTCCTTCGATACTTTCATTTAGCAATACAGGTATATGATATATTTTTTCTGTTTCTCCCATTGTTGTTTGTCGATTATTTTTACGGTTTTGATTGAGTGATATATATAGAGATTGTAAAAGTACATATTTCTCAATAATCTGATAGTATACTTTTACTTAAAAATATAAATAAGTTATTAACACCCCGCTTTATTCATCAGGTAGTGTGAAAATATCACAAGAAGTAATCTTTTTTCGACTGTTTTGTTGACAATTCGTTCATCTTTTATCTGCATACGTAGCGTTCTTTTATGCGTTTTATGCGGTGTTTGGTCTTACTGGAACTGATTTTTTATGAATCTTTTGCCATATTTTGTTCAATAAATAAGTATATATTCAAAAGATGAGTTACTTTTGCAGATAAATCTATGAGTAAAGTAATGGCTAGCGATTCGATATTTTTAATAGACATAGATAGAATCATTAAGGAAAAAGTAGGGAAAAAGGCAAAAAGAGTCCCTCGTTTTTTAGTATCCTATTTGAAACGGATTGTGCATCAAGAGGAAATCAATGAATTTCTGACAGGTGTATCAGATAAAAGTGGTGTTGATTTTCTGGAATCATGTATGGACTTTCTAGATGCGAAGCTAGATGTACATGGTATGGAGAATCTTCCTTCCGACGGATTATGTACCTTTGTATCCAATCACCCTCTTGGCGGACAAGATGGTGTGGCGCTTGGATATTTGTTGGGGAAGCATTATCAGGGTAAGGTGAAATATCTGGTTAATGACTTGTTGATGAATCTTCATGGCTTGGCGCCGTTGTGTATTCCTATCAATAAGACAGGTTCACAGTCGCGTGATTTCCCTCGTATGGTAGAGGCCGGATTCCGTTCGGATAGTCATATCATTATGTTTCCTGCCGGTATTTGTTCTCGTAGACAAAAGGGAGTGATTAAAGACCTCGCATGGAAAAAAACATTCATTACCAAGAGTATAGAAACACAGAGATACGTGGTGCCTATTCATTTTGAAGGGCGAAATTCTGATTTTTTCTATAATTTAGCTAACTTATGCAAGAGTTTGGGAATCAAATTTAACATTGCAATGCTATACTTGGCTGATGAAATGTTCAAGAACCGCCATAAAACCTTTAAGGTAGTGATAGGAAAACCGATTCCTTGGCAGACTTTTGACCATTCAAAGAGTCCTGCTGAATGGGCTGATTATGTGCGGGAACTTGTGTATAAACTCTAAAAAAAGTAGCAGATTATATATGGAAGAGATTATTGCTCCCGTTGACAGGGAGTTGTTGAAATCGGAACTTACAGCCGAAAGGCGCTTGAGGGCAACCAATAAAAGCAACAATGAAATCTATGTTGTAGACTGGAAAAATGCTCCTAATGTGTTGAAGGAAATAGGTCGTCTGCGTGAAATTGCTTTCCGTGCTGCTGGTGGTGGTACAGGACGTTCTATGGACCTTGATGAATACGATTTGATGGAGAATCCTTATCAGCAGCTGGTGGTATGGAATCCGGATGCAGAAGAAATTTTGGGAGGGTATCGTTATCTGCTGGGTAATGAAGTGGTATTTGATGCTCAAGGTAAGCCTGTATTGGCTACTGCACACATGTTTAATTTCTCAGAAAAGTTCTTGAAGGAGTATTTGCCTACTACTGTAGAGTTAGGGCGTTCTTTCGTGACTTTGGAATATCAGTCAACCCGTGCAGGGTCTAAGGGACTGTTTGCCTTGGATAACTTGTGGGACGGGCTGGGTGCATTGACTGTTATCAAGCCGAATGTAAAATATTTCTTCGGGAAGATGACTATGTATCCTAGTTACAGCCGACTGGGACGTGACATGATTTTATATTTCCTGAAGAAGCATTTCTCCGATAAGGACCAATTGATTACTCCAATGGTAGCATTGAAGATTGAAACAGATGAGGCTGTGTTGAAGGAACTGTTCTGCTATGATACTTTCAAGGAGGACTATAAAGTGCTGAATACCGAAGTGCGCAAGCTAGGATATAACATCCCTCCATTGGTAAATGCCTATATGAGTCTTTCTCCTACGATGCGTATGTTTGGTACAGCCATCAATGATGGTTTTGGCGATGTAGAAGAAACCGGCATCTTGATTGCTGTGGATGAGATTTTGGAGGAAAAACGTGTGCGTCATATTGAGTCTTACATTAAAGAACATCCGGAAGCATTACGTCTTACTTCTGGCGCTTGCCCGGTGGTCAACAGAGAATAAGTAATATTGATTACATAAAAACAAAGGTTCGCAAAGAAGGTAAAAAAACTTGTTGCGAACCTTTGTTGTCTTTATACGGCAGGGAGGCTGTTGCCGTTGATTTTACGGTAAAGGTCGAGTGCATATACATCCGTCATTCCCGATATGTAGTCCAATACCGCTTGAATTTTTTCATAAAGTGTTTCCGCCTGTATTTGGTATTGGCTTGAAACTCGGTTGATAAGTAATTGGGAGTAGGCTTTCTCCGGGTGTCTCACTGCATCTATCATTAAGTCGATAAGTGTGGTGATAACCTGGTATCCGGCCAGTTCAATGTCTACCACATCTTTTGAACAATAAATCTTTTTCATTGCAGTATCCGAGCAACGTTGGTATGCTTGTCTGATTTCCGTGGGGGCTTGCCTGATAAGTGTACCTTTAAAAGTGCCGTTCAAGATTTCCTGTTCGTGTGCGATGAATGTTTCTGTACATGCCTGAATCAAGGCTCCGATGGCTGAAGAACGAAGATAGGCTATCTGTTCATTGCTGTCTTGCACCATTCCACAAATCTTTAAAATATGCTCTTGCCGTGTTTGGTCAAAGAATCCCAAATAGAGTTCTTTTGTTTCTTCGATGGTCAGGATTTTCAGTTTATATGCATCTTCTATATCCATCATTTGGTAGCAGATATCATCGGCAGCTTCTACCAGATAGACTAGCGGATGCCGTGCGTATCTGGTAGGCTCATTCTCTTTACTTAGGCGAATCATTCCTAACTCTTTGGCAATTTTGATGAAGTCTTTTTCTTCGCTGAGGAAAAATCCGAACTTTTGCTTGGTGCCTGCCAGTTGTGAGGAGAATGGGTATTTCACGATAGAAGCCAGTGTAGAGTAGGTCATTACAAAACCTCCCGGTCTTCTTCCTTCAAACTGATGGGTGAGTAGTCTGAAAGCATTGGCATTGCCTTCAAAGTGAGTAAGGTCACACCATTCTGCATCTGAAAGCAGATTCTTTAGTTTCATGCCTTTCCCTTCCGAGAAGTAAGTGCCGATAGATTTTTCTCCCGAATGCCCGAAAGGAGGATTCCCTAAGTCGTGGGCCAGGCAAGCAGCCGAAATGATAGCTCCTATCTCTTGTAAATGTGAATCTCTCAGTTCTGGATGTAGTTGTAACAGGCGAGAGGCTACTTCATTTCCGAGTGAGCGGCCTACGCACGATACTTCCAGACTATGTGTGAGCCGGTTGTGTACAAAGATACTTCCCGGCAAGGGAAAAACCTGGGTCTTGTTTTGCAGTCGTCTGAAAGGAGCCGAGAAAATCAGCCGGTCATAGTCGCGTTGAAATTCAGTGCGGTCTTCCTTGCGAGTTTCATGCAAGCATTCCAGTCCGAACCGTTTGTTTGAAATCAACTGTTTCCAGTTCATGGTATTTGAGGATTAATGTTTTTACAAACATAATAAAAAAAACATGCTTTCCACAAGTGTGTCCGTTATTTTTGTCGGGGGGAGAGCTATGAAAAAACCGGGCCGATACGCAGGTACCGGTCCGGTTGATATGTTTCTATGTTGAAACGGGAAATTATTTTTCGATTTCCAGCAGTTCTACTTCAAAAATCAAAGTAGAGAAAGGTTTAATCTGGCCTGCTTCACGTGCCCCGTAAGCCAGCTCTTGAGGGATGTAAAGTTCCCATTTAGAGCCTACAGGCATCATAGTAAGTGCTTCAGTCCATCCTTTGATAACTTGGTCGGCACGGAAACTGGTAGGTTCTTTACGGTCGTAAGAACTGTCAAACTGAGTACCGTCAATCAAAGTACCTTTGTAGTGAACTTTCACTTTCGAATCCTTAGTAGGGACAGCACCTTTACCTTCTTTTACTACTTTGTACTGCAATCCGCTTTCGGTAACCTTGATACCTTCTTTGCCTTTGTTTGCTGCCAAGAAGTCTTCATTTTCCTTCTTATATTCAGCATATTTTTCCAACAAAGATTGTTCTTTAATAGCTTCAGCCTTAATGCGGACATAAGTGCTTGCAGAGTCAGTGCTTACCAAAGCCTTTTCCTGTGCTGCAGCAATGAATCCTGCCAGGAAGTTTTCCTTGCTCAGTTTATTTACAGAGTCACCGTTGAAAATCTGATTGTTGATAGCATCAAACATTTCACCGTTTACCTGCTGTCCAATCTGCATACCAGCCATATATGCTTTCTGCTTAGGGTCAGTAGTTTTAGCACCCTGTTCGATACCTCTGATGAAATCTTCCATATTTGCAGGGTCTACTCCCAGTCTGCTGGTTACATAATCTTTCAGTCCCTGAGTATTGGTTACTCCCATCATATAAGAAAGAGTATCAACTCCATTTTTCATGTTTGCCTTTGGTCCCTGAGAGGTGCATGATGCCAAGCCTGCAGTAGCAGCCAACATCATAAATATTGTACTTTTTTTCATTGCTATAGGTTTGTTTTAAGTATGATAATAAAGTTAAATCGTCAATAGGTTACAGCACTTCAATCAGCTCTACTTCAAAGATAAGTGTGCTGTGAGGCGGAATCAACTCGCCTGCACCCTGTGCGCCATATGCCAATTCAGAAGGGATATACAGTTTCCATTTTGCACCTTCCGACATCAACTGGAGAGCTTCCACCCACCCTTTGATTACCTGGTTTACACCAAATACAGCAGGTTCACCGCGTTTTACAGAGCTGTCGAACAAAGTACCGTCAATCAAAGTACCTTCATAATGGCAGCGCACACGGTCGGTATCCTTAGGCTGCTTGCCGTTACCTTCGGTAATTACTTCATATTGCAATCCGCTAGGAAGTGTTACGATGTTAGGATTTTTCTTGTTTTTTTCCAGGAAAGCCTGACCTTTTGCAATGTTTTCAGCATTCATCTTTTCTTCCAGTTCTGTGAAATACTTGTTTACGATTTCACGAGCTTCTGTATGGCTGATTGCAGTCTGATTTCCTTCCAATACGTCTTTGATAGCCTGTGCAAAGTCGTTTACATCAATGCTGCGAGCTCCCATGCTCAGCAGGTTCTGGCCTATACCCAGTCCAATGGCGTAGCTAAATTTATCCATGTTATGTTTTTTGATTAAAATATGTGATTTCTTTATTTGTAAACGCAAAGGTATCTCTTTTCTTTGAAAATGAACTTCTTTAAGCGATTAAAAATTCTTATTTTTGTCTGAGTCTATAAAATTTACGCAGAAGATGAAAAAAATAGTAGTCCTTACAGGGGCAGGGATGAGTGCAGAAAGTGGAATCAGTACGTTTCGTGATTCTGGTGGCCTATGGGATAGGTATCCGGTAGAGCAGGTGGCTACTCCAGAAGGGTATGCGGCTAATCCTGAGCTCGTGATAAATTTTTATAATGAACGTAGAAAGCAGCTGCTGGACGTGAAACCCAATAAGGGACATGAACTGTTGGCTGAACTGGAGCGTCATTTTGATGTGACGGTCATTACGCAAAATGTGGATAACTTGCACGAACGAGCGGGAAGTACTCGTGTGATTCATCTGCATGGCGAACTCACTAAGGTGACTTCTAGCCGTGAGCCTGGAAACCTGACTTATGTGAAGGAACTTGCTCCGGAACAGTATGAAGTGAAAATGGGAGATTTGGCGGCCGATGGTTCTCAGCTGCGCCCTTTTATCGTTTGGTTTGGAGAGGCGGTCCCTTTGATTGAAGTAGCTGCCGATTACGCTTCACAAGCAGATGTCTTTGTGATTATAGGTACTTCACTCAATGTATATCCGGCTGCCGGATTGTTGTATAATGTTCCTCGAGGTGTTCCAGTTTATTTGATAGACCCTAACGAAGTGAATGTTTCTTCCTTGCGTGAAGTGCATGTGATTCGGGAAGGCGCTTCAAAAGGTGTAGAGATTTTTAAAAAAATGTTATTAAACGGATGATTGAAAACATTTTTAATTTATATTTGTTTTAAATATTAAGTCGTTGATAAGGTTCGCCTTTCTCGATGAATGAAAATAATAGTAGTATTCACTAAATACAATTGATAGATTATGAAAAAATACATTTGCACAGTATGTGATTGGGTATATGATCCGGAAACAGGTGATCCAGAAAGCGGAATCGCTCCAGGTACAGCTTTTGAAGATATTCCAGAAGACTGGGTATGTCCGGTTTGTGGTGTTGGTAAGGAAGATTTCCAGGAAGTTGAAGATTAATTGTTTTCAAAAATAAAAAGGATGAGGAGGAAGATGTGTAATGCATTTTCCTCCTCTTTTTTTGTAGATGCGGCAGCCGTTTGAAATGTGAAATAATGGGGCTTTCAGATCGTCGGTATATTTTGGGGAAAATATATAATCATTTTGAGAAAAATATGCCGTCATTTGGGTGAAAATATGCCGTCGATTGGAAATAAATATGCTGACGATTGGTGAAAAATATGCCGCCGATTGGATTTTCCTTATGGAAAACTGCTTTTGCAAGGTATTTTTGTGACTCTTTTATATCAGGTTTAGAGAATTTGCGTACTTTTGTTGGCTACTATAAAATCAACGAATATTATGATACAAACTCGATTCATGTTGCTATGTGGAACTTCGTTCTTTCCGATGGTGTTCCAGACCGTGATGGCTGAAAATCAGAAGATGAACGTTCTTCTTATCATGGCAGATGATATGCGTCCGGAGTTAGGATGTTATGGAGTAAAAGAAGTAAAGACTCCTCATATCGACCGGCTGGCCTCTTCCGGTGTTTTGTTTCAGAACGCTTATTGCAACGTGCCCGTCAGCGGTGCTTCAAGGGCCAGTTTGCTTACGGGAGTCTATCCGCATTACCCTGAACGCTTTGTGCATTATTCGGCGTATGCCAGCAAAGATTGCCCGCAGGCGATTCCTGTGTCACAGTGGTTTACTTCGCATGGATATCACACCATATCGGATGGAAAAGTCTTTCATCACATTTCAGACCATGCAGATTCTTGGAGTGAACCTCCTTATCGAAATCATCCCGATGGATATGATGTGTATTGGGCAGAATACAACCGATGGGAGTTGTGGATGAATGATGCTTCTGCACGTAGCATTAACCCTAAGACCAAACGTGGTCCTTTTTGTGAGAGTGCGGATGTGCCCGACAATGCCTACGATGACGGGAAACTGGCGGAAAGGGTGGTGCAGGATTTGAGACGTCTCAAGGAAAAAGGGAAGCCTTTTTTCTGGCCTGTGGCTTTTGGAAACCGCATCTTCCGTTTAATGCGCCTAAGAAGTACTGGGATTTATATGATAGAGATGAAATTCCGATGCCAAAGAACCGTTTTCGTCCTGAAGGACTGCCGGCAGAGGTCAGGAATTCTTCGGAAATCTATGCTTATGCGCGGACTACTGTGCCTGATGATATTTATTTTCAGAAGGAAGCGAAACATGGTTATTATGCTTGTTTGAGTTATGTAGACGCCCAAATTGGCAAGGTGCTTGATGCGTTGGATGAGTTGGGGCTGGTCGAGAATACTATTGTATTTTTGCTGGGCGACCACGGATGGCATTTGGGCGAGCATAATTTTTTGGGAAAACATAATCTGATGGACCGTGCTACTCATGTGCCGTTGATTGTGCGTGTGCCGGGCTTGAAAAAAGGGAAGACGCAGTCAATGGTGGAGTTTGTAGATCTTTATCCTACATTGTGTGAGTTGTGCGGATTGCCCCAACCGGAAGGACAGTTGGATGGTACGAGTTTTGTACCTGTACTCAAGGGCTTGAATGCCAAGACTAAAGAGTTTGTTTATGTCCAATGGGAGGGAGGTGACAATGTTGTGGACAAACGTTTTAATTATGTAGAATGGAAGAAGAAAGGGGTGGTACGTTCTCGTATGTTGTTCGACCATAAGAAAGACGTGGAAGAAAATGTCAATGTCGTGCATGATTCTCGTTATCGAAAAGAGGTGGAACGCCTTTCAGAAAAAATAGAAGTAAAACAAAAAGAAAATAGTTTATGAATATCAAGCAGATAATTTGGTCCTCTCTTGCTCTGGTAGCAGGATGTCCGCTATATGGTTGGGCTCAACTGTCGAAAAAAGATTGTAAGGCGGCACAACAAGTGATAGAACGAGTTTATCCGGAACTTTCCGGCAGAGTGCAGATTGAGTCTTTGTCGAAAGAGAACCGTTGTGACCGTTTTGAACAGCGAATAGAGGATGGCCGTCTGGTGGTAGGCGGAAGCAGTCCGGTGGCAGTGTGCAGAGGGGTGTATGACTTTGTGACTAAAAATGGATACGGTATTGCTTCTTGGAGCGGCAGCCGCCTGTCGCTCCCCGAGAACTTGGATGGGAGCAAGACTCAAAATGTAACTTCTCCTTTTGAGCATCATTATTATTTAAATGTAGTGACTTATGGATACTCTATGCCTTATTGGGATTGGCACCGTTGGGAACAGGAAATAGACTGGATGGCTCTGCACGGGCTGGATATGCCTCTGGCTTTGGTGGCCAACGAGGCTATTTCGGCAAGGGTATGGCGTAAACTGGGGCTTACCGAAGAGGAAATAGCCAGTTATTTTGTAGGGCCGGCTCATCTTCCGTGGATGCGGATGGGGAATATCAGCGGTATAGACGGTCCGATGCCTGAGGAGTGGCACGAAGACCAAGTGGCTCTTCAGCATAAAATATTGAAAAGGATGCGCAGTCTTGGCATGAAACCTATCTGTCCGGGGTTTGCCGGATTTATCCCCAAGGCTTTGAAACGGCTGTATCCTCATGTAAAGATTTCCGAAACATCTTGGGCGGGGGCTTTTCACAACTGGATGCTTTCTCCGGAGGAGGATTTATTTGGTAAGATAGGAGCGATGTTCATCAAGGAATGGGAAAAGGAGTTTGGCAAGAATGAGTATTATCTGGCAGATAGTTTTAATGAGATGGATATTCCTTTTCCTCCTAAGGATGACCCTACACGTTATTCGTTATTGTCCTCTTATGGCGAGAAAGTATATCAGAGTATCAGAGAAGGCAACAAGGATGCTGTGTGGGTGATGCAAGGGTGGATGTTTGGCTATATGCGCAATATCTGGGACTATAAGACCTTGCAGGCTCTGGTGAGCCGTGTGCCGGATGACAAGATGCTGCTGCTCGATTTGGCGGTAGATTATAACCGCTGCTTTTGGAACAGTGAGGTGAACTGGGAGTTTTACCGGGGATTTTATAATAAGCCGTGGGTGTATAGTGTGATTCCCAATATGGGAGGGAAGTCGGGTATGACAGGTGTATTGGAAGTATATGCCAACGGACATTTGGATGCTTTGAAGTCAGAACATAGAGGAAAGTTGGTTGCACATGGTATGGCGCCCGAAGGAATAGAGAATAACGAGGTGATTTATGAACTGTTGAGTGATGCGGGATGGAGTGATTCAAGAATAGATGTGCGTAGTTGGTTGGAGAATTATTCGTTATGTCGTTATGGTCGCTGTCCGGAAGGTATCAAAACATTCTGGAACGGATTGCTGGAGTCGGTCTATGGTACTTTTACCGATCATCCTCGTTACAACTGGCAGTTCCGTCCCGGACTGGTTCGTCAGGGAAGTATACATGCCGATGAGGATTTCTTTGCGGCGATTGAGTCGTTTGCCTTGTGCGCTGATGAACTGAAGCATTCAGCAATGTATCAGACTGACCTTGCCGACCTTACCGCACAGTATGTGGGGGGTAAACTGGAACTGTTGCTCCAGGCTTTTGAGACAACCTTTGCGGAGGGAAATATGGAAGGGAGCAAACTACTGGCAGCTGAATTTGAAGGATTGGCCAATAGAATGGACAGGGTATTGCAGTCGCATCCTAACCTCAGATTGGAGCGTTGGCTAGATTTTGCACGGCGTAAGGGGAATAGTGTTGCGCTGCAAGAGTATTATCAGAAGAATGCCCGTAGAATTGTAACTATATGGGGGCCTCCTGTAGATGATTATTCGGCCCGTATCTGGTCTGGATTGATAAGGGATTATTATGTGCCTCGTTGGAAACATTATTTTGAAAGCAAATGGAAGGGCGTTCCGTTTGATTTTGCAAAGTGGGAACAAGACTGGGTGGAGCAGTCTAAAGGACTGTCGGCTGGAGAACCTTATCAAGATTTGGTGGCAGAGTGTTTGTCTTTGATGGAAGATGCTCGTGGAGCGGTCTCAGAAAACAAATACACCTTGAAGTCGGAAGAATTGGGAGGATGGTCACCTGTTGATTTACAGACAAAGGAAACGGTACTCGTGTGGAATGTTCCGGTTGCTAGATTGAAGTCGTTAGCAGGAGTAGAGTTTGTATCACTTCGTGGAAAAAATCACTTTTCAGTCTCTAAGGTAGTATTGGAAATGGACGGGGTAGTAGTCTGTGAAGGAAAATCAGACGGCCAAAATACTACTATCTTCCGTTTCTCCATACCTGATGAGGCTTCCGGCAACAACTCATGTGTGGTGAAAGCCTGGGTTAAGGGAGAAAGAGGAACAGATACTTATGGAGTGGTAAAGATGGTAAAGCGTTGATTTGGTAGTAATAGCCAGATGAAAACTGTCAGCCATTTCTGCAAGGATTTTCATCTGTTGGGTGATTGAATAATATATGATTTTAATTTTAGGAGAAGAGAAAAGGAGTAACAATAAATAGTAGTGAGAGATTGGACAACAAATCTTAAATGTGTACTATTTGAAATAGATTAAACATAGTGTTATGAAGAAGAAAATATTGTTAGCCTCTTTGTTAGGGATTTGCGCCTTGACAACACTTCAGGCACAGACTAAGTCGGCAGATCGCACTTATTCTACTTATTACTATCAGCGCGCAACTCATTTTGAGCAACTGTCTGTAACATCTAAAGATATTGTTTTTTTAGGGAACAGTATCACAGATGGAGCAGAATGGAGCGAACTGTTTGAAAACAGACGTATAAAGAACCGTGGTATCAGTGGAGATACTATTTGGGGGGTATATGACAGGTTAGATGTCTTGTTGAAAGGCCGCCCTGCAAAAATATTTTTATTGATTGGCATAAACGATATCGGTCGTGGAAAAGATGACCAGTACGTTGTTAGTGGAATAGAACGTATTATTAAGAAGATAAGAAAAGAATCTCCTCGAACTCGATTGTATGTGCAGAGCCTTTTGCCTGTCAATCCTGTTTATGGAAAATTCAATGGCCATACATCTCAATGGAAACGTATTCCTGGATTGAATGTCCGTATTTGCCAGATTGCTGAAAAAGAAGGAGCTATATTTATTGATTTGTTCAAGCATTTTGCCAATGCAGAGGGTAAGATGAATACAGACTACTCTAATGATGGTTTGCATCTTTTGGGAGCAGGGTATCAAGTATGGAAAGAAACGGTATTGCCATATATAAAGAAATAAAGGCACTGCAGACAGAATAGTACGGGCATAAATAGAAAAACTTACGCCCGTATTTTTTATATGAGTGTGTAGAGTAAAGTATAACCTGTCAATAAATAGTATGATGAAGTTGAATTTTTTAGTTTGTGTATCGTTGCTTTTTGGGCTCTTGTTTAATGCTTGTCGGGGTATTTCGGAAAAACATTCTTTTCCAAACTATCCAGTTTCCGATGGAGTGTCTGCCCCCTTCGCTGGATTTATAGGGGATTATATGCTGGTAGGTGGAGGGTGCAATTTCCCAGACATACCTGCGGCAGATGGAGGAAAGAAGAGGTTTTATAAAGAAGTCTATTTGATACCGGTAGATACACAAGATAAGGTCTGGAAGCAAGTGAAAGACTTGCCTTTTCCTTTGGCGTATGGCGCATCTGCTGAAGTACACGATGGACTGATTTGTATCGGGGGGATGAATGCGGATTCAGTGACAACGCAAGTGTTTTGTATAAGGTTGGATAAAACGACCAATGATGTAGTGTATGAAAATCTTCCGTCGCTTCCCGAAGCGATAGACAATGCAGCAGCTGTATGCTTGGAAGGGAAGGTTTATGTGGCAGGAGGAAATAGCGAGACGGGAAACAACTCTTTTTATGTACTCCACCCTCAATTTGGCAGTTGGTTGAAGCTGAGGGATTATTCAGGGTATCAGCGAGTGCAGCCTGTTTTGTTGGCATCAGGAAAGACTCTCTATCTGGCTGGTGGTTTTGCATTTGATAAAGAAAAGAAACAGTGCCATCTTTCATCAGATATGATACCTTATAATATAGAGTCGGGGGAATGGGGAGATGCAATACCTTTTCCTGTAAAGGAAGATGGGAGGCGTTATGCTATCTCAGGAGCGTCGGGCGTGTCGGCTAGAGGAAAACTTTATATGACTGGCGGGGTAGACTTTGATATCTTTAAAGACGCGATGGAAGGTAAAGCTCCGGCAGATTATATGAAGAAGCCATCGGAATGGTACCGTTTCAATAAGGATGTGTTAGTTTATGATGTCTCAAAGGAAGAATGGAAGGTTTATACCGATGCGGAAGGAATGAATAAAGCCGGAGGTGTTTTGTTGAGGAAAAGAGAGAAGATGTATATGGTTTGTGGAGAGATAAAACCAGGTGTGCGTACTTCGGATATCAAGGTGATGAATTTAGGGAAGGAATAAAGAGATTGATTGCGGAAAAGTCTTTTCCCAAGAAGTTTTTTTCAAGAACAGCCATCCTCTGTTAACGAACACAAAAATATAGGAAGTTTGGACAATATTGCCCATTTTCTGTACAAGAGTTCTTGAAATAGTCCAGCTAAAACTGTGTAATTTCATTTTTAAGGTCTAAATTTGTGACATCTCAAAACATAATATTTTAACATTAAATTTAAGCCGTATGGTTAATTTTTCATTGGAGGGTAAGGTAGCTCTGGTAACTGGAGCTTCTTATGGAATTGGTTTTGCTATCGCAACAGGATTTGCTAAAGCTGGTGCAACAATTGTATTTAATGATATTAAACAGGAATTGGTGGACAAAGGTCTGGCTGCTTATAAAGAATTGGGTATTGAAGCACACGGTTACGTATGTGACGTTACCAATGAAGAGGCCGTGTTGGCAATGGTTGCTCAGATTGAGAAAGAAGTTGGTGTAATTGATATCTTGGTAAACAATGCAGGAATTATCAAGCGTATCCCTATGACTGAAATGTCTGCAGCTGAATTCCGTCAGGTTATTGATGTTGACTTGAACGCTCCATTCATCGTTTCTAAAGCTGTTATCCCGGCAATGATTAAGAAAGGTCATGGTAAGATTATCAACATCTGCTCTATGATGAGTGAATTGGGGCGTGAAACTGTTTCGGCATATGCAGCTGCTAAGGGTGGCTTGAAGATGCTGACTCGTAACATTGCTTCTGAATATGGTGAATTCAATATCCAGTGTAATGGTATCGGCCCGGGCTATATCGCTACTCCACAGACAGCTCCTTTACGTGAGCCTCAGGCTGACGGTTCTCGTCATCCTTTCGATTCATTTATCATTGCTAAGACTCCTGCTGCACGTTGGGGTACTCCAGAAGATTTGATGGGGCCTGCAGTATTCTTGGCTTCAGATGCTTCAGACTTCGTAAACGGACATGTGTTGTACGTTGATGGCGGAATCTTGGCTTATATCGGCAAACAGCCTAAATAATTTAGTGGATCAAAGATTGAATATGAGTCTTATTACTAAAACAATGAATATCCTGTTGGCAGCTTGCTGCCTGACAGGATGTTCTGTCAATAAGCAGAAGGTAGAAGTGAGCATCAGCAATTCTACCGACTTGAATAGAGAGAATGAAATGGTAGAAATACCTATGCATGAGTTGGAACATTTGTTTGCCGACGGACAACTGGTGGTGATAGATAGCCAAAACAATCAGGTGCCTTATCAAGTAACTTATGATAGCTTGTTGATTTTTCCAGCTACGGTAGGGCCGAATCAGAATGTGGTATACACAGTGTCAACAGGTGCTCCGGTTGCTGTAGATACAATCTCTTGCGGCCAGTTATATATAAACCGAATGGATGATATTGCATGGGAAAACGACAAGGCTGCTTATCGTGCATATGGTCCGGCATTGCAAAAGTTAGGTGAAAAGGCTTTTGGATATGATGTATTTACAAAATCTGTTTCAGAACCGGTTGTGGCACATAGATATCAGATGGAAACTGATACTGCAATCATTGCGCAGATACGTCTTCTTAGAGAACAAGGAATGAAGAAAAAGGCCGACAGTTTGCTGAATACAAAATCTTATCATGTAGACCATGGTAACGGCATGGACTGTTATAATGTAGGCCCTACGCTGGGAGGAGGTACAGCTGCACTGATGGAAGATTCTACTATCATCTATCCTTATTGCTATAAGGACTATGCTATTTTGGACAATGGCCCATTGCGTTTTTCTTTGAAATTGACATTCAACCCTCTTGAGGTGAAAGGCTCTTCTGAGGTGATTGAAACTCGTTTGATAACCCTTGACAAGGGGTCTTATCTGAATAAGACTGAAATTAGCTATGCAAACTTGCCCGAGCCAAAGACAGTAGTGACAGGTCTGGTACTGCATCCGCAGAATCCTGATGGATATGTGACCAATACCGCTGGCAGATACATTGCTTACGCTGATTCTACCAATAATGTAAACCGTAATAATGGTGTCATCTTTGTAGGAGCTGTATTTACACCTTCATTGGAAAATACAGGTGTGAAATGGTTCGATAAAGAGCAGACAAAAGTTGGTGCTTTGGGACATGTGTTGGGTTACAGCACTTGTAAGCCAGGAACTGACTATGTGTATTACTGGGGTAGTGGATGGAGTAAGGCCGACATGCCTGATATGCAGTCTTGGGAAAAGTATTTGAAAGAGTATGCTTGCAAGGTAGCGCAACCTTTGCAGGTTAAAGTTAAATGATTGATTTTTATGGAACAAGTATTTAGTTATATCATAGGCCTTGGTGCTGCGGTAATGATGCCTATCCTGTTTACGATTCTAGGGGTATGTATCGGTATCAAGTTCGGCAAGGCTCTTAAAAGTGGGCTTTTGGTAGGTGTCGGTTTTGTCGGATTATCAGTGATTACAGCGCTGCTTACTAGTAGTTTAGGTGAACCTTTGAAGAAGGTAACTGAAATTTACGGCTTGAGTTTAGGGATTTTTGATATGGGATGGCCGGCGGCAGCTTCGGTTGCTTATAACACTTCGGTGGGGGCTTTTATCATTCCGGTATGTTTGGCGGTAAATATTGTGATGCTTCTTACTAAGACTACTAAGACGGTCAACATCGACCTGTGGAATTATTGGCATTTTGCCTTTATCGGTGCTGTGGTTTATTTTGCAACCGAAAATATTTGGTGGGGATTCTTTGCTGCTATAATCTGTTACATCATCACTTTGGTAATGGCTGACCTTACCTGCAAGCAATTTCAGAGTTATTATGAAAAAATGGATGGTATTTCTATCCCTCAGCCATTCTGTCAGGGGTTTGTACCATTTGCCTTGATTGTCAACAAGGCACTTGACTTGATTCCTGGATTTGACAAGTTGAACATTGATGCCGATGGAATGAAAAAGAAATTCGGCATTATTGGTGAGCCTCTTTTCTTGGGTATCGTAGTAGGGTGCAGTATCGGGGTCTTGGCTTGCAAGGACACTGATGAAATGGTAAATGGAATTCCGGCAATTCTTGGATTGGGTATTAAGATGGGAGCGGTGATGGAGTTGATTCCGCGTGTCACTTCACTCTTTATCGAAGGTCTTCGTCCTATTTCGGATGCTACTAGAGAATTGATTGGAAAGAAGTTTAAGAATGCTTCAGGATTGAATATCGGTATGAGTCCTGCTTTGGTGATTGGTCACCCTACCACATTGGTTGTGTCTTTGCTGCTGATTCCGGTTACTCTGTTCTTGTCGGTGGTATTGCCAGGCAATCAGTTCCTTCCTTTGGCCTCTTTGGCTGGTATGTTTTATCTTTTCCCTGCTGTATTGCCTATTACAAAGGGTAATGTGTTGAAGACGTTCATCGTGGGGCTGGTAGCTTTGGTTGTTGGTCTGTATTTTGTGACCGACCTTGCTCCATTCTTTACTCAGGCAGCACACGATGTGTTTGTTAGAACAGGAGATGCTGCCGTGAAGATTCCGGAAGGATTTCAAGGTGGTGCGCTTGACTTTGCTTCAAGTATTTTCTCTTGGTGTATTTTCCACTGCGTATATAATATGAAGATGGTGGGTGCAGGTATCTTGGTGCTTGTGGCTTTGGGGATGGCTATTTATAACCGCAGCCGTATCATCAAAGAAGGTAAGCAGAATTAAATATTACATTAAGAAATATCAATTAATTATTAAATAAATTTGAAGAGTATGAAAAAATTAGCAATTGCAATGATGATGGGGATGGCTGCTTTTTCAGCAAATGCTCAGATTGCCAGTGTACAGGAGCAGACTGCTTGTCACCCACAAGATGTGAAAACTTATGATACTCAGAGATTGCGCAGCAGTTTCGTGATGGAAAAAGTATTTTCTACCGATGAAATCAATCTGACTTATTCTATGTATGACCGTTTCATCTTTGGTGGTGCAATGCCTGTGAATAAAGAATTGACTCTGGAAACTATTGGCCAGTTGAAAGCTCCTTACTTCTTGTTTAACCGTGAGTTGGGTGTTATCAACATTGGTGGTGACGGTATTGTGGTAGTTGACGGCAAGGAATATGCATTGAATTTTAAGGAAGCATTGTATATCGGTCGTGGCAACCAGAAGGTTTCTTTCAAGAGTAAAGACGCTTCAAAACCTGCCAAGTTCTATTTGAATTCGGCTTTGGCTCATAAAGAATACAAGACTCAGTGGATTACAATGGATGGAAGAAAGGGGTCTTTGAAAGCTAATTCGTTTGCTGCCGGCAAGATGGAAGATAGTAACGACCGTGTAATCAATCAGCTTATTGTAAAAAATGTGTTGAAAGAAGGACCTTGCCAGTTGCAGATGGGACTTACTGAATTGAAGCCAGGTAGTGTATGGAACACAATGCCTGCACATACTCATGCTCGTCGTGTTGAAGCATACTTCTACTTTAACTTGACTCCAGGCAATATGATTTGCCACATTATGGGAGAGCCTCAGGAAGAACGTTTGCTTTGGTTGGCTAACGAACAGGCTGTAATGTCTCCAGAATGGTCTATCCATGCTGCTGCCGGAACAAGCAATTATATGTTTATCTGGGGTATGGCTGGTGAAAACCTTGATTATACAGATATGGATAAAATTTCTTATACTGAAATGAGATAAGTTATTGTCTTAAAACATAACTGACAGCTCTGTAGCACGGTGCTTATGCCGTGTTACAGAGCTTTTTTTATTGTGTGGACTAAGACTGGTAAAATGTAAGTGTCTCCGCAATTCCATATTGCCAACAAAGAAAAAAAAGGATTAATGATGACTGCTTCACCATTGATCCTTTTTCCACATATCGGGTAGTAGTTCCCTATATTTCTCAATCGGCGTATTCGGCTGCCACTCCGCCGTTCTGTTTATTACGTCAGAAAGATATTCAAAAAGATCTATCTTTT
>RCNI01000279.1_pt1 | contig 33273 bp, 31 predicted proteins | sample 2041151 | NCBI WGS metagenome assembly RCNI01 (sample SAMN09708214, study PRJNA481090) | feces metagenome | isolation source: feces | place: Antarctica: Albino Rookery
ATATTATAGTGTATATAATAAAAGACAGTAAATCTATAAAAATACAAGAAAATGTAGAGAAATTATACATATACAGAAAATATGTTAATAAAATATTTATGAATATAATATAAAGCATAAATATATCTGACATAAAACATAATAAATCTTTTTAAAAATCAAGAAAACCACAAATAAAATTTGCTTTTTTTATTATAAGATGTTATGATAACATAACTTATAATATTTATTTGAGGGCAGACATGAAAAGTAAAGTTCTACTTATTGATGATAGTGTTACAATTCACAGGGTGATTGATCTTTCTATTGATTTTGATAGGTATGATATTGTAAAAGTTTTTTCAAAAGATGATGCAGCATTAAAAATACAGTCTGAACAGTTTGATTATATATTACTTGATAACAAGTTAGAGAATATAATTATTTCAGAATATATTGCAGAAATAAAACAGCAGCAGAAAAATGCAGTAATTATACTGTTAGTTGGTGCTTTTGACAGATTTGACGAAACAGATTTAGCGAAAACAAATGCAGATGATTATCTTGTCAAACCTTTTGATTCTCAATCATTAAACGCAAAACTTTCATCAGATGTGGATATGATGCCGGCAGGGATTGTGGAACGGATTGCTGAAGCTGATTTTGCAAGAGATAATGATGACTATACATCACCTATGGCAGCAGCTACACCTGTTACAAAGCAGGATTTATCAGAAGGTATTACAAAAGAAGTATATCTTGAAAATTTAGAAGAAGAGCAGCCTGATGATTTAACAGACACTGGGTATGTGGAAGATAAAGATAGTGAAGAAGCAGAAAGCAAGTCGGCCCCAAACATTATGGAAGAAACACCATTAGAAAATATGCAGGCAGAAGCACAGGAACAGCCTTCTGTGAAATCTACTGTTAATAATATGGTTAATTTTGAAGATCTTGATGTGGAAGATGAAGAAGAAAACGAAGAACAATTTATGCAGCAGGCAGATAACCAAGACGATTTACCCCTTAGCAGTATAGATCTTGATGAACCTTTAGAAGTTACTAAAAGTCCTGATTTAGAACAGGTGCAGCAGGAAGATGATTTAAATAGTTTAGAAGATGTATCCCCTGTTAATATAGAAGAACCAGTAAGTGATATTTCTGTAGATGATACACTTAAAAATCTTGATGTATTAAGTGCAGAAAATAACACAAGTGAAAATGGGGCAGATTTAGCTGCAACTGACAATATAGAAATTCCTGACCCAGCTAATGCAGTGCGTAACCCAATACTTCCTGATATTGAAGATACGGCAGATATATCTGATGAATACATAATGAAAGAAAATTTAGCAGATGTGGATAATAACCATGAAGTGTTAGATGAATTTCCTGATTTTCCTGAAGTGGATGATGTATCAACTGATGAATTGCAGGATGTAATAGATACAAAAGAAAGCAGCGAAAGTGATTTATTAAATCAAGAGCTGCCTGCTGAAGATATAAGTATGCAGGAAGAAGAAGTGCCGGATGAAACAGCTCAACAGCTAAAAGATATTCAGGAAGAGACAGGTTTATCGTCAAGTGTGCTTAAAGAATTAACGCAGGATGAAGAAGGGCTAGAAGACGCAGTTCAGCAGGAAGAAGATATGCCGGAAGAAGCACCTGCTGCAGAAGAAAAACCATTATTTGATGATGACGACTGGTTAAACGATGCACCTGTTGTATCAAATCATGATGATGAAGTTCAAGAAGAAAGTATATCTTTTGATAATGTGGAAGATAATGTCCTTGATAATACACAAGAAGAAAGTATGGATAGTGATGATTTATTATCAGGTATAAGTGCAGGTAATGATTTATTAGAAGAAAATGAAGTATCAGAACCTGCAGGCAAATATGAAGATAAGGAACAGGAAGAGCAGGAGCATGGAATTTTTTCTTTTGCATCTTTAGGAGAAGATGAACACCATAAGGAAGAAGAGATGTTACAGCCTGCACAGGAAGAAAATACTACTGATAATAATGAAGTAGAAGACAATCTTTTTGATAACACTTTATTAGAAGAAGATAAAAGCAGTGATGATGATATTTTTGCAAATAATGAAGAAATATCAGAAGAACATATAGAAGACAGCAATGTAATAGATGAAAATTTAGTTGCAGAAACAGAAGAAGAAAGTGTTTTTTCAGATAATCCATTTGAAAATAATAGTGAAGAAAACATTGAAGAAGAAAACAGTAATATTTTTGATAATGCTGATAATCAGGAAGAAAAAGTAACTTCTTTTGATGATAATATACCAGTTAAAAGTGTGGCTGCAGATAATAATCAGACTGATGTAAAAGAAGCAGAAACATACAGCCCTGATAATAATAACAGGTTTGGCGGTATTACTGTTACCATAAGCAGAGATGAAATTATAGCTATGCTTGGCAATGCAATAGATAAATCATTTTTAGAAGAAGCAGTAAAAGAAGTTATTGCTGCTAATATGAAAGAAGTAGTTAGAAATGTAGTGCCTGCAATTGCAGAAAAATATATTAAAGAAGAAATAGAAAGGTTAAAAAATGATGAATAATAAGTCGGCTGAAAAATCAGGTTATAAAAACAGCGGGGTAGATATTGACGAAGGAAACAGGTTTATATCTCTTATTAAATCATCGGTAGAAAGCACAAGAATAAACGGGGTGTTAGGTGGCATAGGCGGTTTTGCCGGGCTTTTTAGTTTATCAGAGTTTAAAGATATGCAGGAGCCGGTTTTAGTGTCTGGTGCTGACGGTGTAGGCACAAAATTAAAGGTAGCTTTAATAAGTGGCAGGTATGACACTGTTGGTATAGATTTAGTGGCAATGAGTGTAAATGATTTGCTTGTAACAGGAGCAAAACCTTTATTTTTCTTAGATTATGTGGCTGTAGGAAAACTTGTTCCTGAAACTATGAAAGATGTGGTAATAGGAGTAAGTGAGGGCTGCAGGCAGGCAGGTTGTGCCTTATTAGGCGGAGAGACTGCGGAAATGCCAGGGCTTTATAACGGCGATGATTTTGATTTAGCAGGGTTTGCAGTAGGCATTGTTGACAAAGCTAAAATTATAGACGGTTCTTCTATTAAAGAAAACGATGTGATTATAGGAATATCTAGTTCAGGTTTTCACAGTAACGGATACTCTTTATTAAGAAATATTATTTTCAATGAAAAAGGTATGAAAGCAGACGATATATTTTATGATAATGTAACAACTGCTGAGGCACTTTTAACCCCTACAAAAATATATGCTAAAATAGTCCACAGCATATTAAGCGAAGTAAATGTAAAAGGTATGGTGCATATTACAGGGGGCGGGTTTTACGATAATATACCAAGGGTGCTTCCAAAAAATATTTCTGCAGAAATCAATATTGATGAAGTGGAGCTGCCGCCTGTTATTAAAAAATTTCAAGAAATAGCAGATATTGAAAAGCAAGAGTTATATAGAGTATTCAATATGGGTATAGGCTATATAGTTATCGTGGATAAAAAAGATAAAGACAATGTGCTTGATATAATAAATGCTAATAACGAAAAAGGTTTTGTGATAGGTAAAACAGTGAAAGGCAATAACACTGTAAAAATTAAAGGAATAGATTTTGATTAATATAGCTGTATTTATATCAGGCAGGGGCAGCAACTTTTTAGCTATCCTTGAAAATATAGAAAAAGGAATAATAAAAAATGCTAAGATATGTGTAGTTTTTTCCAACAACCCAAATGCAAAAGGGTTAGAGTATGCAGAAAAAGCAGGGATAAAAACAATAATTCTGCCTTCTAAAAACAGGCAGGATAAAATAGAATATGATAAGGAGATAATAACACTTTTAAAACCTTATAATATTGATTTAATATGTTTAGCAGGGTATATGCGTCTTGTTACAGAAGAGTTAGTAAATGCTTACTATAATAGAATAATAAATATACACCCTGCACTGCTGCCATCATTTAAAGGTCTGCACGCACAAAGTCAGGCTTTAGAATACGGTGTAAAGGTAGCAGGCTGCACTGTTCATTTTGTGGATGCAGGTATGGACAGCGGTGCTATTATTATTCAAAAAACGGTGCCTGTATTAGATAACGATACGGAAGAAAGCCTGTCATCAAGAATATTAGAGCAGGAACATAAAGCATATTCTGAAGCGGTATCTCTTATTGCAGAAAACAAAATAGAAGTAAGAGGACGAAAAGTTGTTATTAAAGAGAGTTAAATGGATAAATTAAAAATTTTAATAATCGTGGTAGTGCTTTTAGTGCTTGCAAACCTGACAATACTTGTTTACCTATCGGAGAAAAATAAAATGGCAGATAATAGTGAAATAACACTTGTTACAAAACAGCGGGATTATACAAATACTGTATCCATAGTGATGATGATAAAAGGCGGTTTATTTGCTGAAACAAAAGAGAATAACGGTATAGGCACTCTTTTCAGCAGAGTATGGATAAAAAGTAATAAAATACTAGAAACTGTAGAATTTTACGGCGGCAGCATTAATGCTAAAGTATCACCTTTTGCTTTAGAAGTGCAGTTAAGTATACCAAGCGAACATATAGACAGTGTGTATAAAGATTTTGAAGAATTAATAACATCACCTTTATTTAAAAAGGATATATTTGAAAGAGAAAAAGCTGCCCATATTGATGAATTAAAATCATCATTAGACAGTCCTAATTTAATAGCACAAAATGGGTTTATGGCATTAGCATTTGAAGGCACTCCTTATGCGTTACCTGTGGAAGGCGAAATTAAAAGTGTGGAAAACATAAAATTTGAAGATATTGAAAAATATTATAAAGACAATATAAAATCCTTATATATAACAACTGCTGTTGCAGGTAACTTTAAAGAAAGTTTAAAAAATGATTTAAATAAAACATTATCTAAACTTGAAAAAGGCACACCTTATGTTTACGACTGTAGTCATTCCTTGATTACAGAAGATAAAAAACAAGAAGTAGAAGACAGCAGAATAAAACAGGCAAAACTATTTATAGGTTATAACGCACCTGCTGCATCAGATGAAAATTATGCAGCCTTAAAAGTATTAACTGATATTTTAGGCGGCGGTATGAGTTCAAGATATTTTACAGAAATACGTAAAAACTCTAGTTATGCTTATGCAGTTAGTGCAGGTTATCCATCACGATATTGTTCATCAAGGTTTACAGTATCCATAGGGCTTGATTATGAAAATGTGGATTCTGCAGTATCAAAAGTAGAAGATATTAACAGCCACTTAGCAGAAACATTAAAAGAAGAAGAAATAGCAAAAGGCAAAAAATCATTAATAGGTTCATCATTAATGGAAACCCAGTCAAACAGCGGCACAGCATGGACTATGGCTTTTTATGAAACTATGGGGCTTGGTGCTGATTATTATGAAAAATATGTAGAAAACTTAAAACATATTGATAAACAGGCTTTATTAAAAGCTGCAGAAATATTTAAAGGCAGCAAAGTTATTTACGTATTAAAACCTGGAAAAGAGAACAAGTAAAGGAAAAAGCATGGATATAAAATGTGGTATAGGGTTTGATTCCCACAGGTTTGATGAATCACGAAAGCTGATTATTGGGGGTATAGAGATACCCCACAATAAAGGTCTGCTTGGCCATAGTGATGCAGATGTATTAATCCATGCGATAATAGACAGCCTGGCAGGCCCTGCTTTTGGAAAAGATATAGGTATGCTTTTTCCTGACACATCGGAAGAGTATAAAGATATAGACTCTAAAATCTTATTATCTAAAGTATCAGAAATGATATATTATGATGACTGGCGTATTTCGCATATTGATGCAGAAATCATTGCACAGGAGCCAAAACTCTCACCATTTATACCTGAGATGCAGCGTATCCTTGCAGAAATCATGGGTATCAAAACAACATCAATTACTATCAAAGCAACCACAACTGAAAAAATGGGGTTTACAGGAAGAGGTGAGGGGATAGCAGCACTTGCGTCATCATTATTAATTAAGGGCGCTTAATGAAAGTATCTGTTGCAAGTCTTGGGGGTGCTGGTGAAATAGGTATGAATATGTATATCTACGAAAGTGATAGATATGCAGTAATAGTAGACTGTGGTGTTAAATTTGCAAAAAGCGATGACCCTGGTGTTGATTTAATTATACCTGATTTTTCATATTTAGAAACAATAAAGCACAAGCAGATATTACTATTAATTTCTCATGCCCATGAAGACCATATAGGTGCTGTTAGTTTTTTACTGCAGAAGTATCCTGATACGATAACAGCATCAGGCAGATACACATATGATATAATGATAAAACGGCTGAAAGAATATAATATTGAGCCGAAAAAAGTTTTTTTAGATGATAATGTATCTTTTGAATGGGGTGATTTTGAAATAAAACCATACCCTGTAAGCCATTCAATCCACGGCACATATGGATTTCGGATTAGAATATTAAACGAGTTTACCTTTTTTCATATATCAGATTATAAAATAGATTCTGCCCCTGTAACATGCAGTCCTTTCCCTGTAAAAGAGTTAATTAATGCAGGGATAGAGGGGGTAGACTGTCTGCTGGCAGATTCTACTAACATTATGAAAGCAGGCTATACAGGTTCTGAACGAGAAGTAATAAAATATATAGAAGAAGTATTTGAAAAATCAAATGGACGGATATTTTTTACTACATTTGCATCAAATACAGAAAGGCTGCAGACTGTTTTTAATTTAGCAGAAAAAAATAATAGAAAAATAGTTTTAGAAGGTTCATCACTTTTAAGAAATGTGGATACTGCAAGAAAGTATGGCAAACTTAGTTTTGATGATAATATATTAGTATCAAGAAAACAAATGGAGAAAATGGAAGATAACAGGCTGTGTTTTATAGCAACCGGTTCTCAAGGCGAGGCGGCTAGTGTTATTTCAAAAATCTCGGAAAGTGATTATTCTAATATAAAAATCAGGCAGGGTGATACTTTTATTTTTTCATCAAGAATAATACCTGGTAACGAAGCAAGAATAATAAGTGTAATAAACAATATATATAAGCAGGGCGGCACAGTAATAACATCAGATGATAAACATATCCACGTATCAGGCCACGCATCAAGAGATGACGGCAGGTTATTAATCAATATATTAAAGCCTGATTATTTAGTGCCTATCCATGGAGAGATACAGCATTTATTAAGCCATATAAGTTTAGGTATAGAGCAGGGCATTAAAGAAGAAAACTCTATTTTTTTCTTAGCAGGGCAGAAATTAATTTTTGAGAATAAAAAACTTATAAATAAGGAAGATATACCTGCAGGAAAAATGTATGTAGACATTAATATGGGTGAAATATTAGATATTGACGGGTTAAAAAATAGAAAAAGGCTTGCAATTAATGGTGTAATTATGGTAGTAAATACGGCAGGCGAATCTAATAAAATAGAAGATTACCATTTAACAATAAAGTCTGTAGGTTTTAGTTTAGATAATGAATATACCCTGCTGTTAAAAGACACACTGCTGGGATATAATACATTAGAAAACAAAGAAAATGTAAGTTTTAAAGATTATGCAGAAATAAATATTAAACGTTTTTTTAAAAAACGGTTTAGCAAAAAACCAGTAATAGAAATAATAAATATATAAGGGAGCAGAAAGTAGATGAGCATATTAGAAGCAGTAGTTTTAGGAATATTACAAGGGCTGACAGAGTTTTTACCTGTTAGTAGTTCCGGCCATTTAGCCATAGGTAAATATACTTTAGGGTTAAGTGAACCTGATATGCTTTTTGATGTTATGGTCCATGCTGCTACACTGCTTGTGGTGCTTATATATTTTAGAAAACGGGTAGGTTTAATTATAAAAGCTTTTTTTGGCATATTTTTTAAACGTTATCATAAAGAATATTTTGAGAATAAACGGTTTTTATGGGGTATAATTTTAGCATCTATTCCAACAGCTATAATCGGTTTATTTTTTCAAAAATATGTTATACACTACTTTAATGCAATAATATTTGTAGGGTATGCTTTAATTGTTACATCATTACTGCTTGTTATATCAGATAGATTTAAAGGCAGAGATAAAATAGATATGCCCCGCAGTTTATTAATAGGTATTGCACAAGGGCTTGCAGTAACCCCAGGTATTTCCCGCAGCGGCACAACTATAGCAGTAAGCACTATGCTGGGTATTGAACGTCAGGAGGCTGCAGAGTTTTCTTTTTTATTATCGGTGCCTGCTATAATAGGTGCTGTAATACTACAGATAAAGGATGTAACTATTGATACCTCTTTATTAGTGCCATATGGTGCAGGTATGATTGCAGCATTTGTATCAGGTTTTTTAGTAATCGGCATAATGATGGATTTTATACGTAAAGCACAGCTTAAATTTTTTGCAATATATTGTTTAGTTTTAGGGTTAATAGTGGTTATCTTTTTATGAAAAAACGCAGGACAACAGTAAAAAGGGAAAAGACAGTTAATAATAAGGAAAGCAAGGGAATATCTACCGATATTCTTTTACTTTTTTTTGGGCTTGTAGCCATATTTTTCTTTTTATCATTAGTATCATATTCTGAAAACGATCCGGGCTATTCAACCATAGAATTTTCAAAATATAACGATATAAATACAGAAAACTTATTTGGTAAAGCAGGTGCCTATGTGGCAGATTTCTTAGGGCTTTTATTTGGGTGGACTGCTTTATTTATACCATTTTTATCAATCTACTTATCACTTTTAATGTATAGATACAAAAAAGGGCTTACCTTTATGATGTCGCCTATTCTAGGTTTTATTTACGGAATGGGTGCAATTATCAGTTTATCTATTATAAGCGGGCTTATAGGCGGGGAAGATTTTTATTTCAGTAACCAGCCCTCAGGTGCCACACTAGGTGCTTTAGGCAGTAGTTTTATATTATCTTTTATGGGTAAAGTAGGTGGTATAATAGTTTTCCTGGTGCTTACTATTGCTTTTGGTATGCTACTATTTTCCATATCTTTTTCAGATATGGGCCATGGTTTTAGAGTGCTATTTAGTTATATCAGCAGGTTTTTTAATTTTATTAAAAAAGTATTTAACAGCAGTAAAGAAGATAATAGAGAAAAGTCATCAGAAACTGAAGAATATTACGATTTAATAGATGATACAGAGGAAGAACAGGCATCTTTTAAAGAGCGGGTATCGTTATATTTTAAAGATATGAAAGAAAAAATGGGATTAAAAAAGCACAGTAAGGAAAACAGGCTTGCAATCATTGATAAACAGGCAGAGCAGCTTTTAGATAAAGAAGAGCTGGAAGCTATATCAAGCATACAGTTTATTTCTACCCACCACGAAGAAAACGATAACGAACATATAATAGATATAGATATAAACGATACAAAAGACAGTAAAGAACAAGTGCAGGAAAACAACAGCATTGAACTAAAAAATAATAATTTAATAAAAAATAATCAGGAAGAAATAAAAGAAAATAAAGAAAGTATAGAAATACGAAAACAGTATAATGATACAAAAGATACAGGCATAGAAGAAGAGGATATAAGCAGTATTTCAAGAGAAGAAAATGTAGAAGAAGAAGTAAAAATAGGCGTTATGGAAGAAACGAAAACCGTGCTTTTTGCCAGCTATAATATACCTATGGATATTCTTCACGATAATAAAAATAAAGTAGATACTGCAAGCGAAGAAGAAATGAAAGCACAAGGCGAGCTTTTAACTGAAAAACTTCTTGATTTTGGAATATCAGGCACAGTAAGAGCAATACAGCCAGGCCCTGTAGTTACTATGTTTGAATTTGAACCAACAGCAGGCACAAGGGTATCAAAAATTGCATCTTTAGAAAACGACTTAGCTTTAAGTTTAAGTGCATTATCTATAAGGATTATAGCACCAATACCGGGAAAAAATGCAGTAGGTATAGAAATCCCTAATAAAAACAGGCAGTCAGTATCAATAAAAGAGCTTTTAAAAACACCGGAATTTAAAAACAGCACATCACCATTAACTGTAGCATTAGGTAAAGATGTAGTTGGTAAACCCTATATGTCAGACATACGGAAAATGCCTCACTTATTAGTAGCAGGAACAACAGGCAGTGGTAAATCTGTAGGTATTAATACAATGATATGTTCCATACTTTATAAAGCATCACCTGATGAAGTTAAATTTATAATGATAGACCCTAAAATGGTGGAATTAAGTGTATACGACGGTATTCCCCACTTAATGGCACCTGTTGTAACAGATACACGGCTTGCATCAAGTGTATTAAAAAATGTGGTGGCAGAAATGACACGGAGATATACACTTCTTGCAGAGAAAAAAGTAAGGAATTTAGACGGCTATAACGAAATAATAAAGGGGGACAGCACTGCTGAAAAAATGCCTTATTTAGTAGTTATAGTGGATGAATTTGCAGATTTAATGATGGTTGCAGGTAAAGAAGTGGAAATGAGTATTGCCCGTATTGCCCAAATGGCACGTGCTGTAGGTATCCACTTAATTATTGCAACTCAGCGACCTACTACAAACGTAATAACAGGGCTTATTAAAGCCAATATGCCTGCAAGGCTTTCTTTTAAAGTATCCCAGCGTAATGATTCAAGGGTTATTATAGACCAGAACGGTGCAGATACACTTTTAGGTATGGGGGATAGTCTTTTTATACCACCTGGCACAAGTGATGCTTTAAGGATACATGGTGCTTTTGTATCAGATGATGAAGTTCGTGGAATAGTAGAATATTTACAAAGTGAATATGGTGAACCTGAATATAATATGTCTATGGTGCAGGAAGTGAAAGAGGGTGGTAGTGCAGGCGGATCTGATGATGAAGAAGAAGACTCTTTATACCAGGAAGCTGTTGATTTAGTAATGGATAAAGGTTCTGCATCTATTTCTATGATACAGAGGGTTTTTAGAATAGGTTATAACAGGGCTGCAAGAATTGTGGAAATGATGGAATCAAGAGGTATGCTTGAACCAAGCGACGGCACTGCAAAACCTAGAAAAGTAATAAAAAGATAAATTATAATCAGAATTTTAAAATAATACATAGCAAAAATAATAAAAAAGTATATATTTATAATATACTATAAAAAGTTTTTGAGGTGTAAAATGGCACACGTTGCAATAGATATACCAGGTATCTCTCAAAGCAGAAAGAAAGAATTAATTATGGAAGTAAAATCCCTTGTGGCAGATATTGCAGAAATAGATGAAGAAAGTATATCTGTATCAATCCACGAACTACCAGTTGAAAATATGAACAGCAGCACAATTTCTTCTAAGCAAACCAGTAGAAAAGAAGATCAATCAGAGAAAAAGGGGCAGGAAAAAAAGAAATCTATTTTTAAAGAAATGTTTCCATAAAATTTAGGAATGTTTTTGGCCGTAATTAATCTGCGATATTAAATTATGCACTCTTTTTACTTCTGCAAAAAGTGCTTCTTCTGTATCTGAATTATCAATAATAAAATCAGCATACTTTAATCTTTCATCATTAGAGAGCTGATTATTAATCACTTTTAAAGCATTATCATATGTAATATTATCTCTATCCATAACTCTTTTTATTTGTATTTCCACATCACAAGTTACAACGATTAAGGCATCATAATTTTTAAAGCTTTCGCTTTCTATCATTTTAGCAGCATGGGTTATAACTACAGCTTTATTATCTTTACCAAAAATAGAAGAACGGATTTTCCTTTCATAATCAATAATAGCAGGATGCACAATACTTTCTAACTTTTTAAGTTTTTCTTTATTATTAAAAACAATACTGCCTAATTTTTTTCTATTAATATTTTTATATTCATCTAATATATGGCTTCCAAAATAATCAACTATCTCATTATATGCAGGCATATTTTGTTCCATAACTTTTCTGCTTATGGTATCAGAATCAATTGTATAAAACCCAAGTTCTTCAAAAATTTCAGCTGCCCTGCTTTTACCACAGCCTATGCCGCCTGTCATTCCTATATTACGCATCATACAATTCCCTAATAATCTCTACCTGTTCTTCTTTAGAAAGTGATGATAAAAAATAGCAGAAATAATCAGCCTGAAAATCTCTGCAAACTTGCGGTCTTGATTGATAATTACCGCATCTTCCGTCGCTTAATAAATGAACGCATGGTTCACCTGCTTTTTTATTAAGTGTAGAAATACTGTAAGCTGTGCAGCATACACCGCACATATCGCACTCTATTTTACTCATAATTCCTCAACTACTGTATTTTTCAATACACCTAAACTATTAATTTTTATTTCTATTACATCGCCGTTTTTAACATTTACAGCATTAGAGGGGGTGCCTGTTAAAATAACATCTCCTGGGTTTAATGTCATAATATGGGATAAATAAGATATTTGGAAAAATATATCATAAACCATATTATTAATATGGCCACTTTGCACAAGGTTAGAGTTTTTATAAGTTTCAATTGTAAAATCAAAATTATTAGTATCAGTATTTATAAAAGGGCCTAAAGGTGTAAAAGTATCGTATGATTTACCAAGAGTAATAGTCATATCTGATTCTTCAAAAGATGCAGTAACATCGTTTGCAATAGTAAACCCTAAAATATGGCTAAGGGCATGACATTCTGCAATATTTTTTGCTTTTTTAGAAATAACAACAGCCAGTTCACCTTCTACATAAATATTGTCTGCATTTTTTGGAATAACTATATTTTCATTACAGGCTGCAAGTGTAGAAGCCGGTTTAATAAAATATTTTGGTTTAATATTTTCACGGGTGCCGTTATAGTTGCTGCGAAAACCTATAATTTTAGCAGGCAGAACAGGGGGTAAAATTTTAACATCATTAATATTATAAGTATCAGCTGTTAAAGAATAATCATGAAATATGGTGCCGTTAATCCGTTTTATAATATCACCATCAATAATACCTCTATATTCCGGTTTACCTTTTGCATACCTTATAAATTTCATTTACTGCTCCCATTTACTGCTAACATATTCAAGTATATTATGGTGATTTAACTCTCCCTTTGCAAGTAAAAAAGATGTTTCATCTATAATTTGAGAAAATAAAGGTGATGGTTTATACCCTGCATTAATTAAAAAAGCACCGTTTATTAATTTAGATTTTTCATAATCTAAGCTGTTATCTAAGTTTATAAGTTTATGTGATAAACTACTGTCTTTAAAATTAAGGGCTATATATGTGCTTATATTATTAATCATATTATGGTTTTTAAAAACAAAATATAATAGGTCGTTATTATCTGCACTTTTTAAATAATTATAATCTAAACTAAAATACAGGTTAATATTTTTTTGTTCTTTTAATGTAAGATTTAAATAATTTATAAAATCCATATTTTTTACCCATAAAGATAAAAGCATATGAAAATCATTAGTATAATCTAGTGCATAAATCAGTTTATCATAATCTAAATCAGCACTTTCTACTAAAGGGTTGAAAATATTGTTATCTTTTATAATATATAAAACATCTTTTAAATATTTCCCTTTAAACATTTTTCTAAATTCTTCTAATACCCGTTCTTTTGCTGTAGTAAGCAGTGTGTTATTTTTTTCTTTTAACTGTTTTAAAGTATTATTTTCAATAGTAAAACCATAAACTGATGCAAACCTAAAAGCTCTTACAATCCTGACAGGGTCATCATCTATAGATGTATTTGAAACAACTTTTATAATTTTATTTTCTAAATCTTTTGTGCTACCTGTTATATTCCCATTTAAGTCAAGTGCTAAATTATTAATTGTAAAATCTCTTTTTAATATATCTTCTGCAATATTATCACCCCTTAGTTTAGAGATATCTATAACAGCATTATCTTTCATAATCCGCATATTATCTTTAAAGGCCACAGGGTATGATTTTAAAAGTTTACCTATTTTTTTAGCAAGGAGAGTATATTCAATATTTTCAGCAACAATATCTATGTCGCTTACAGGTTTATTTAAAATCATATCTCTAACAAGCCCGCCTGCAAAATAAATTTTTGCGCCGCTTTCTTCTTGAATTTGTTTAAAAATTTTAAAGAAAGGTATTTTTTTCTCTAAATTATCTATTGAATATATTGACATTTTACTACACCCCTTATATAGTAACTAATGACTAGAATAATTATAATATCAGACACACATTCTCAAACTATTGAAAAACTGCCTTCCCATTTAATAGAAAATATAAAGCAGGCAGATATAGTTATTCATGCAGGTGATGCAGATACTATTAATTTTATAGACGAGTTGGAAAATATCTGCAAGCATTTATATGCAGTAAAGGGCAACTGTGATATAGGTTCTAAACTTCCAAACCAGTTAATTGTGGAAATAGAGGGAGTTAAAATAGGCATAAATCACGGCACCGGCAACTATAATAATGTTATAGACAGGCTGTATTATACATTTAGTGAAGATGATCCTAATATAATTATTTACGGTCATACTCATATACCTATTAATGAAGAAATAGAAGGTGTATGGTTTATAAATCCAGGTTCTACATCATTAAACAGAACATACAGTTACGGCACATACGCAGAGCTAATTATAGAAGATAATAAGTTCAGCTCACAAATAATGAAAGCAGAAGACTATTAAATCAGCAGGAAAGGTTATGAAGTTTAATATTTTAATAACATTAGTGTGTATTACAGCATTATCATCAGGCTGTGCCTCTCAATATGAAAAAGAAGTAAAAAGATACGAAGATTATTTTCCAGGTTCTGAAACTGCCTATAATCGGGAAACAATGAAAGAAAGAGAAAAATTATCAGAAGTAGAAAAAACACCAGAAGGAAGCAGAGAATATGAAACATATAATTCTGATGCTTATGCAGAGCAGGAATATAGTCAGGAACCAGCTTTTTCAGAAAGAAGTAACCACAATGTATCAGAAAGCGGTAAAAACTATTCTGATGACGGCTTTTTTGAAGAAGCACCTGTAGAGATAGAGACAGCACCACGTTCAACAGGAAAATGTAAAGCCGTTGAAGCACCAGGAAAGAAAAAAATAGGAAAACCATATAAAATTAATGGTGTAACATACTACCCTATGGAAAGTGCAGACGGTTACAGTGAAGTAGGTATTGCATCATGGTATGGCCCGGGGTTCCATGGTAAATTAACGGCAAACGGTGAAACATATAACCAAAAAGCAATGACAGCAGCCCATAAAACACTGCCGCTTCCTACCCTTGTAAAGGTTGAAAACTTAGAAAACGGTAAAACTATTGTAGTAAGAGTAAACGACAGAGGCCCTTATTCTAAAGGAAGAATAATAGATTTAACAGAAGTGGGTGCAAAAAGATTAGGTATGATAGATAGAGGCACAGCACGGGTGAGAGTATCTGTATTATCAGAAGACCCAGACTGTTACGTTACCCACGGGCAAACTGTTAATATAGATAAAGGTAATTTTGCTGTTCAAATCGGTGCTTTTACAGTGCCTGAAAATGCAGAACGGCTGGCAGCTAATTTTGGCAGCAGAGCATATATATCAAAAGGCTATGTAAACGGTTCAGAATGGTCAAGGGTATGGATAACAGGCTACTCAACAAGAGAGCAGGCAGAACAGGCAGTAATAGATGAATTAGGGCTTTATACTGGTGCTTTTGTAGTGCGTTATAAATAAGAGACATGATGAAAGATATAATAGAAAAAGCATCTATATTAATAGAATCTCTGCCTTATATTCGTAAATTTTCAGGCAAAACTTTCGTTATTAAATACGGCGGTCATGCTATGGAAAATGAAGAATTAAAATACAGTTTTGCAGAAGATATTACTCTTTTAAAATATGTAGGTATTAACCCTGTTATAGTTCACGGTGGCGGCCCGCAGATAGAATTGTTTTTATCAAGATTAAATATAGAAAGCAAATTTATTTCAGGTATGCGTGTTACTGATGAAAGTGCTATGGAAGTAGTGGAAATGACACTTTCAGGTAAAGTCAACAAAGAAATAGTAAGCCTTATAAATAAAGCAGGTGGAGCTGCCATAGGTTTTTCCGGTAGAGACTGTAACCTTATAAAAGCAAAAAAATTATATATTAAAGAAATCCGTAATGGAAAAGAAGAAAGTATAGATATAGGCCAGGTGGGGGAAGTAGAAAGTATAAATACTTCTTTAATAGAAAATATTAACAGTGATTATATACCGGTTATTGCACCTGTTGGCATAGGGTATGATTATAAAACATATAATATTAATGCAGATCTTGCTGCAGGCAGTATTGCATCAAGTTTAAGGGCGGAAAAACTTATGCTTTTAACAGATGTGGACGGTGTAAAAGATAAAAATGGGGAAAAGATTTCTACCATATATGAAGATACTGTAAACAAGTTAAAAGAAGAAGGCACCTTAAAAGGTGGCATGATACCTAAAATAGACTGTGCTTTAAAGGCAGTAAAAAACGGCGTTAAAAAAGCCCATATTATAGACGGCAGAATAAAACATTCTATACTTTTAGAGATTTTTACAGATTCAGGCATAGGAACACAAATATTACCATGATATATAAAACACCAAAATATTTTTTAGATGAAATAGTATCTCCTGCATGTAAAGGTGATGCTGCAATAATACAGGCTTTTACAGATATTCCTCGTGCATTATTTGTAGATGAAGGTATGAAACAAAAAGCATACGACGATAAAGCACTTCCTATAGGTATGGGGCAGACTATTTCGCAGGTAACTACTGTTGCCAGTATGCTTTTTATGTTAGAGCTTGAAAAAAGTGATACAGTTTTGGAAATAGGTTCAGGTTCAGGTTTTGTTACTGCACTTTTATCAAAACTTGTAAGCCATGTATATGCAGTGGAACGTATTCCTGCCCTAATGGAAAAAGCACGCACAACAATAAAATCATTACATATTACAAACACCAGCTTAAAAGTTGATGACGGCAGTAAAGGCTGGCAGGAATATGCACCTTTTAATAAAATTATAGCTTCAGCAGGTGCAACAAAACTACCCCAGGCATTAAAAGACCAGTTAAAAGAAGGTGGTATTCTTGTGCTTCCTTTAAATAATGTGCTTATGAAATATAAAAAAGTAAACGGCACCTTGTTAGAAGAACGGGGTATGGCAGTATCTTTTGTGGATTTTGTAGGCAGTTAATATAACAATATAAAATCAGCTTAAAAGTCATAATGTATATATGTGCTTTTTTTTCATAATATTGCTATATAAATAGTAAACATAACTTTTTATAATATCAGCCCTTTTATAATAATAAACCTTTTATATTAGTCTACTGTAATATGATTATTTATATCTTTTGCAGGCAGTAAATAATTAATAAATCATAATAACAATTTTTAATAAAGCTAATGTATTTCAAAATCAGCTTAAAAGTTATAATATTCCTGTGCTTTTTTATAATTACAGCCTTTTTATGTTAATCTGATAAAATAGTATAGTTTATATCTTTTGCAGGCAGTAAATAAACCTTATCTTAGTCTTATTATTTAATATTCTTATAATCTATCTTTTATTTGGCATAATTTATGCTTGTATAATTTCAACACAAGCATAATATTGTATTTGGCATATAATTTGCTTGTTAGAGTTTGTGATTAATTTATTGTGGAGAAGAAGGATATGAAAAAATTAATTTTAACTGTAATGGCGGTTATGGTTTTAATGACAGCAGGCACATCAGAAGCCGCTGTTAAAATCCGCGACTTAGCAAGTGTTCAAGGAATTAGAGATAACCAGTTATTTGGTTATGGTTTAGTTGTGGGGCTTAACGGATCAGGGGATAAACAGCAGACAGAGTTTACTGTTCAGTCTCTTGTTAATATGCTTGATAGAATGGGTATAGCAGTTCCACAGGGTGATGTAAAAGTAAAAAACGTGGCAGCTGTAATGGTAACAGCTAAATTACCAGGCTTTGCAAAAGCAGGCAATAAAATAGATGTTACAGTATCTTCTGTAGGTGATGCCAAAAGTTTGGAAGGCGGCACACTTCTTTTAACACCTCTTACAGGTGCTAACGGTCAAGTTTATGCAGTAGCACAGGGGCCTTTATCAGTAGGGGGTATGAATGTTACAGCAGGTGGCACAAACGTTACAAAAAACCATCCAACAGTAGGTATGATACCAAACGGAGCAACAGTTGAGAAAGAGATCCCTTTTGCTTTAGACGGTAATTATTTTGATTTATCATTTAGTTCATTAGGAGTAGCTGATATTGTTCAAGCAAAATCTGCAATTAATGGGTTTATTGGCACAGAGATTGCTAGTATAACATCACCTACAAGTATTAGAGTAGATATACCTGGTGAATTTAAAAACAGTTATTACGACTTTTTAAGCAGTCTTTTAAACATAGAAATTCAACCGGAAACATTTGCAAGAGTAGTTGTAGATGAAAGAACAGGCACAATAGTAATGGGTTCTGATGTAAGAATAAGCACAGTGGCAGTAGCACACGGTAACTTAACAATCACTATTACAAATCAGGTAGATGTAAGCCAGCCTGCACCATTTAGCGACGGTGAAACGGTGGTAACGAATAATCCTGAAGTAACAGTGGCAGAAGAACAGACTAAATTAATGGTTGTGCCGGAAGGTGTTACTATATCAGACTTAGTTAAAGCACTTAACGCAATAGGTGTAACACCACGAGACTTAATATCTATCTTGCAGGCAATTAAATCAGCAGGTGCGCTGCATGCAGATTTAGAGTTAATGTAGGAGTTAATACAATGGTTGAATTAGCAAAACTTAACGCAAACGAACAATTAAGCATGGAAGCAGGCAAAGCAAAAAAAGATAAAGAGTTAAGAGAAGCCTGTGCAGCATTTGAAGGTATGTTTATGGATATGATGATGAGAACAATGCGTCAGGCAAGTATGGAATCATCATTAGTTAAAAAAAGTAACGGCGAAAAAATATTTACAGAAATGTTAGACCAGCAGTATGTAGATATTTTAGCAAAAAGAAAAGATTCTGGCTTAGGGGAAACCCTTTATCAGCACTTAAAACAGACTATGCCGGAATATAGAGAAGAAGGAAAAAATTTCCACAGAGAGCTTAACCCTTATAATATAGCTAAAAAAAGACAGGAAAGCATTTCTCAGGAAAGTATAAACGTAGTGCAGTAAAATCTATCACTTCACAATAAATTCACACACTTAAATTAGTTAAGGGGAGCATATGCTTCCCTTTTCTAATTTATAATACCTAATAAGTATTAAAAGAATATGGCATACTTATTGCTATAGAATTACTGAAAAATTGTATAAAGAAAGCTGTATCGAATTTACCTAAAAAACTGTAGAAGGAGCGAAGAAAACTTATTATTTGGCACATGAAAAAAAATATTTAAATTTTTAAAAAAAAGTGCTAAAGTTTTTTATTAATGGTCCGATAGGGAAGATGAGCATTGGAGGATATTATGAGAATTAATAGTAATATGATGTCTGGAATGGACACACTTGAACAAACTTCCCAAAAAAGAAATGTGGAAAAAGTATCTACAGTTGATCAACAGCAGCAGGCAGGTTTATCAGAAAGTGATGCTGTAAATATTTCTGAAAAAGGTAAAGATGTTTCAGAAATGACACGCACTTTAAAAGAGATGCCTGAAGTTAGAGCAGATAAAATTGCTGATTTAAAAGCACGTATTGCAAATGGCACATACAACGTATCTGCAAAAGACATTGCTGAGAAAATTATTAATACTGCATTAGACGATACATTCTAATCAGCCTTAGCAGGTAGATTCCGTATACGGCCTTCTTAAAGAATAAGGTAAGCCTTTTTCAAGGGGGATATATATGGAACACAATTCTTTTACTAATTTAGTTGAGATTTTAAAATCTCAAGTTAATCATTATAGTGAGATAAAGGATACTCTTACAGCTGAACAGGCTGCTATAACAAGCTGGGATACTAGTGCGTTATTTGAGCTTAACAAAAAGAAAGATCAGCTTTCTAAAAGGGAAAAACTTTTAGAAGAAGCCCGTAAAACCTTATCATTACGTATTCAAAAAGAAAATAATCTAGCAGGCAATACTGTTATGGATATAATAGACTGCTGTCATAACGAAGATGACAGAGAGCTGCTTATATCATTACGTGATCAGCTGCTTGTTATTGTTTCAGAAATATCTCAAGTTACAACTACACTTAGAATTTTATACAGCACAAATTTAAAAATAATAGATGATGTTAAAGTCCGTCTTGGTTATTTTCCTGCTAATAAATACGGTATGGAAAAAACTACCTCTTCAGTGCCTTCATCATTGCATATTGTAGGATAACTGGGGGTGATATTATGAGTAATTTATTTGGCATGATTTGGACGGGTGTATCAGGCACCCAGGCAGCACAAACAGGTATTGCAGTAACAGGTAATAATATTGCAAATATGAAAACAGAAAACTATTCAAGGCAGAATGTAGAGCTTGTTACTAAAAAACCTCAATATACATATAACGGTGCTATAGGTAAAGGTGTGGATGTAGAAGCTGTAAGAAGGGAATATGATGATCTTCTTGCATCAAGTGTGAGAACAACTAATTCTGCATTACAGTATTATTCATCTACAAGTTCCACATTACAGCACGCTATGCTTTATTTTAACGAATTAGAATCAGGTTCAGGTTTAGGGGATGCTTTAAAAAACTATTTTAACGCATGGCAGGATCTTAGTAACTCAGCACCTGATAACACATCAGAATCATTAACAAAAAGGCAGGTGCTGGTAGAAGCAGCAGACACTCTTGCTACAAAAATAAAAGACGGCTATAAATATTTAGAAGATACAAGAACTAACTGCGACTATATAATACAGCAGGAAGTAGATTCTGTTAATAAAATAACAAAAGAAATTGCAAAATTAAATAAAGAAATAGTAGCAGCAGAAGCGTTAGGGCAGCCTGCTAACGAACTTCGTGATATGCGGGACGGGTTACTTGACAGCCTTGCAGCTAAAACTGAAATTAACACACATTTAAGGCCTGACGGTTCTATTGCTGTATTTATGAAAGGGCAGACTTTAGTAGACGGTGGCACGGCCCACATACTTTTAACAGAAAAAGACCCTGAAAACGAAAACCACTTAAAAGTAATGTGGAAAACAGACAACCCTAACTCAAAACCATTTGATATGACCAGCTTTATGAAAAATGGCACAATAGCTGCACAACTACAAGTGAGAGATAAGGAATTAAAACAGTATGAAAAAGATTTAGATGCACTTGCTAAAAAAATGATAGAAGAAACTAACAGAGTTCACGCAACAGGTATGGGGCTTGACGGTGCATCAGAATACACAGGTAAAACAAAGGTAATGAATCCCCAGTATGCTTTAAATAGTAAGGAAGGGCAGTTGCCTTATCCTGTAAAAACGGGTTCATTTGAAATTAATGTAAGCACCCCTACAGGCAAAAAAGATCCGGATGGTAAAGACATTATTGAAAACAAAAAAATCACAGTGCAGATTGATGAAAATGAAACTCTTGCAACAGTATTAGACCATATAAATAAAAACGGGCAGAATTTAGTTACTGCGTCTTTAAATATTGATAACACCATATCAATAAAAGCAGCCCCAGGTTCTACTATTGCTTTTTCAAATGATACATCAGACTTTTTACTTGCTACAGGTATGAATTCATTTTTTTCAGGCAGCAGTGCGAATGATATTTCACTTGAAGCATCTATAAAAGAAAACCCCAGGTTAATTGCAGCATCAGAATTTGGGGAAGTGGGTGATAATACTAACGCTTTAAAAATATCAAAATTACAAACAACATCTTTTGATACTGTAAAAGGCAACGTAACATTTACAGGCTTTTACGGTTATTATATAGGCGAAATGAGTAGTGCAAAATCTCAAGCAGAAACGTATAAATCAACTACCAATATGGCTTATAAAGAGATACATACTCAGCTTTTATCAATAAGAGGTGTAAACGAAGGTGAGGAACAAATCAACTTAGGTTTATACCAAAAAATGTTTGAAATAAACTCAAGGTATATTAACGTAGTAGACGAAATGTTAAATACCTTAATTAATGGATTAGGATCAGTTGGCAGATAATTTGCTATGTAATTTTTAGAATAAAAAAACATATAAAACTGTCAATAAATATAAATGGAGCGCTAAAATGAGAATAACATTTAATATGCAGGCTATGCAAATGAAAGATATGCTTTCAACAAGTCTTAATAACTATTCTGAGGCTGTAAAAAAAGCAAGTGCCCAGCAGAATTTAATAAAACCATGGGAAGATACAAGCAAGTATGTAGGTGCATATAATGTGCAGAATATGATTGATGAATTAACTCAGTTTAGCGAAAATGCAAACAGTGCCTCAAAATGGTTAAATAATACTGATGCAGAATTAAAAGAATTAATTGATGCTCTTAAAAAAGCACGTGATGATTTTGCAATAGCAGGTGCATCAGATTCTTATGATGCAGAAAGCCGTAAAGCTCTTGCACAGGACGTATTAAGTTTATATAAACAAATTATGGATATAGCCAATGCGAAATACGAAGGCAGATTTATATTTGGTGGTTTTCAAACAGACAAACCACCTTTTACAGGTGGCACTAATTTAGTAACAAATGTGGTTACTAAAAACGAAAACGGCGAAAACTTATCAGGTGATGTAATCACTAAAGATGTTTTCAGTGATATGACAGAATTAGAATCCGGCAGATACACTGCAAAAATAACAGTGGTAGACGGTATTGCAAAATTACAGCTTTTAGATGGTAAAGGCAATGTAATGATTATGGATTCCAACGGTTCAGATGAGGCAGGTGGCAGTGGTAACAAATCAAGCACAATTCTTTCTTTCCCATACGAACCAGGTAAAGTAATAAATACAGGCAGGGGTTTATCTTTCAAAATGCCTGATGATTTAAAAAACCCTACTTCTGTAGTTATGGAATTTGATTATAAATCAGGTTCTGAAATATCATATCAAGGGGATAAAGGTAACATTAACACCCAGATAGGTTATAATCAGGAAATTACAGTAAACACACCGGGAAGTAATATTTTTACACAGTCTAGTTTAGTATTACAAGGCACATCTTTTAATAAAGTAAACGGACTTCCTGCAACAAGTAACAGTTTATTTTCAGGGCTTGACGGCACAAATGTGGGAATAGGGGATTCTATTACAGTAGCAGGCACAGACCATAACGGCAACCCTGTAGGTATTGCAAGTTTAGTATCTAACGATAACCCGCAGCTTGATTTAACTACTGCATCAGAAAAAGAAAGAACTTTAACAATTACCTATGGTGATAAACTTTATAAAATAATAGTGCCTCAAAAAGCATATAAATCAACTGATGAATTATCAAACGCTATTAACCACGAATTAAAAAATGCAGAGTATTTAGGTGCATTAAACGGTTTAGAAGGTATTAAAGGAAATATTACAGACTATGAAGCTATAGTTAATACTCAAGTTAATTCCGGTAAATATATAGGTGCAGCTACTGAAGCAGAAAAACAAAATTATAAAGTAGATTTATCAAGCCAGGTTAAAATCAGTGCAGACGGTGGCAGATTAAATTTTACAAGCACAAAATCAGGGGATAATGTGCGTCTTGCAGTAACAGGCACAGACCAAAGTGTGCTGGGTTTTAAAAATTCAACAGTAGCAGCAGAAGGCAAAGATATTACTTTTGAAATAGGCCACGAATTTCATACTGAAAATATAGATCAGGTTTATACAACACATAAAGATATGAATTTATCAGGCACAAGCTATTCATTTTTTGTAAACGGTAAAGAAATAACAGTTAATAAACCGCAAACACAAATTACAGCATCTAACCAGACAGGTATACAGTTTGGCACCCAGGATGTGGAACTTGAAATAAACGGCAGAAAAATAAAAATAGGTGCAGCAGAGTTTAATGCTGTTCCACAGGCTGACAGGCAGGCATTTCTTAATGAAAAGTTAAGAGCGGCAGGTTTAGGCGGGGAAGCTGTAATTGATAATTTTGTAGCGAATGCAGCAGGTGGTTTTAATTTTAGAATACAAACAACAACACCTACTAAAAAAGATATAGAATTTGCTTTTGATAAAGCATTAAGGGAAGCAGGTTTTGATTTTGGTGTAGGAGTAAGGCTTGATTTAAACCCAAATGATCCTGCAAATTTAGGCCATTATGATGTAACATTCTCTTTACAAAACTATAATATGGATAGAGATACTACATTAACTACAACAGCATACGATAGGGCAACTATACCGCCAACTTCTGATATGAAAACTGCTAAATTAGACAGGACAGGTATAAACGCAGCAGAAGAAAAAACTTTAGGGGATTACACTAACTTTATAAAAGAATTATATGGTCAGTCAGTAGATGTATCTATTATTGACGGTAAATTAACAATATCTGATTTAAGAAGCGGCGATAGTAAATTAACTTTTAGAACTAATGCACATAATCAAGGTATATCCCATGCTAATGATCAGGTAAGTATGATAGGCGGTGCTTATACAGGTAAATATAATGATACATGGAATGTAACAGTTACTACAAAGCTAGGGCAGAACGATCAGCGAAATATACTTGTAACAATCCACGATACAAAAGGAAACAAACTTTTTGATCAATCTATAAACGATTATAAAGGCGGCCCTATTGAGCTTATAAACGGTGTTACAATTACTCCTGACGATATGAAAATCCCTAACCCGCTGGCACCAAATGAAAGGGAAGCTACAGCGAAATTCCAAATTGATTTAAAAGCAGAACCAGGGTTAAATTTTGGGGATATAAATATTTTAGAAACAGGTAAAAATGTAAATATATTTAGATCAATTGAAAACTTAATGCATGCATTAGAGCATAACATTACAAAAAATGGTTTTGGAGAACCATCAGCATGGAAAGCAACAGATTTAAAATCCACTGCTGTGCCATATTTTGACGGCACTTTCCAAGGTAATTTTAACGATAACTGGAAATATGAAATACTTCCTGAAAGCAATAAAACTAACTTTTATCTGCAAAACGAGTATAAAGCGTCATCAGGTCTTATAAAATTTAACCCTGATATGATTACAGCTCCTAATGCTAATAAAGAGTTAGATTTTAGTGTAGATATTTTTGATAATAAAACAGGGAAATTAGACAGAGTGCCTGTGAAAATAGATTTATCAAAAGCACAGCCTGCTTTAACTGATGCAAAAACAGCACAGGAATATATTTTAAAACAGCTTAATGATAACCCAAGGTTTGTAGAAGCAGGAGTAAGGTTTACAAATAAAGATGGTAAAATAGAAATACAGTCAGGCAGTGGGACAAAAATTGCTAACTTTGCAAATAGTGCAGTAACACCAGAACAGAGAGCTTTCACATCTTATATTATGGGTTTTGAAACTACTGCTAACAGTAAATTAAAAGATGAATTTGTAGCAGGTGATTTTCCTATAACGTTTAGAGTGGCAGATCCGCTTGATCCAGCAGGTGCTACTTTTAAAGAATTAAATATTACAGCACCTGCTAACCTTCCTGTCAAAAAAGAAGATGTATTAAAATTAATTAATGATGAATTAATCGGCGGGACAATGGCAGGTAGAATAAAAGCAGAAATTGACCAAAATGGCAGTATAAAATTCAGCACAAAAGATGAAAATGTAATTGTAGAAGCAACATCAGCAGCAGGAGCAGCAAACCCGTTAGGTTTAGGGCTTACTCATGATGCAGCAAATAATAACAGAATTTCTGAAATTATAGTATCAGGTGTGCAGACACCGAAAACAGACCTTAGCGAATTAGAAGAGCCAGCAAGGACAATGACTTTTACATATTTAGAAGGCAACCCAAACCCTGAAAAGAAAGAAGTAAAAATTGTGCTTGATAAGAAAAAATATACTTCTGTTCAAGAAATGGTGGCAGATATTAATAAAAAACTTGATGAAAAAGGTATACCGGAAGCAAATATGCGTGCAGTTACCAACGGCAGTGGCGGTATATCTTTTGCAAAAGATAATAACAACTTTTCATCTATTGTGGTAGAAGGGGATTACGAAGGCACTTTAGGTTTTCCACAGGCAGGGGATTCTATATCTGTAAAAGTAACAAATGCAGATGGGGGGCTTGTGCAAAATGTTGCTCTTGATACTGCTAAAAAAAGCACATTTGTATCTGACGGACTTCACTTAGGGTTTAACGCAGGAAGTTTGAGTGCTACAGATAATTTTACAGGTGCTGTAGGTAGTGGTATAGAAAACGAAATACCTGTGCTTGATAAAGCAGTTAATCAAGTGCTTTCTGCAAGCACAATTGTAGGCACAAGAGGTCAGCGGGTAGAGTCTGTGAAAAAATTTCAAGAGACTGTCATAAAAAATAACGAAGAAATAAAAGCAGGCTATTTAGGTTCTACTGCTACTGATTTAGTTAAATTAAATGCAGATGTAGAACTTTCTTTAACAGCATATAAATCAGCCATGTCATTAGTAAATGGTATGATGAGTATTTCTATGCTGGATTTTTTAAGATAATTAGTGTATAGTGGGTAGATATATGGCTAATACAGTATCAAAACAGGCTGTAAAAAAGGATGGAAAAAATATAATGAAAATAAATTCATCAAAACTAGGCGAGCTGGAGTATAAAGAAGATGACCTTATTACTTTAAGTTCTCCTCTTTTAGGTTTTCCTGATTTGCAGGATTTTTTACTTATTTCTGATGATGATTCATACCCATTTTTATGGTTTCAATCTGTGGAAGACCCAGATATTTGTTTTATACTAATTGAAACTAAATCTTTCTTTAAAGAGTATAACCCGAATATTCCTAAAAGAGAGTTAAAAGTGCTGGCAATAAGTAAAGAAGAAGATAAAAAACTTTTTTCTATTGTTGTGGTTCCAGTTGACCCTAAATTATCTACTACAAACTTGCGTGCACCACTTGTGGTTAATTTTGAGAAAAAGCTGGCAAAACAAATAATTCTTGATGATGATTCCTACCAAATAAAAACGCCATTATTTTCATCAGAAGAGAGTGAGTAATATGCTGGTTCTCTCAAGAAAAACAAATGAAAGTATAATGATTGGTGATGATATAGAAGTCAGCGTAATAGAGATTACGGGTAAAACTATTAAACTAGGTATTGAAGCACCAAAAGATATAGTAGTTCATAGAAAAGAAGTATATGAAGCTATTAAAGATGAAAACTTACAGGCAGTAAGGAAAAAATCACCAAAAGAAAATATTGTATCCTTATTAGAATACTACAATAAGCAGCACAAGTAAATTTAAACGGTGATTATTATAGCTGATTTACGAAATTTACCTATTAAGGTGTTAAAAATTACAGTTGATGAAATCAATTCTATGGAACCTATATCTTTTAAAGGTCCTATTTTAGTTGTGGATAATCAGGAGAAAGCAGCAAATGCTTTTAAGAAATTATTTGCGTCTAAAGTTATAGGTTTTGATACAGAATCAAGGCCTGCCTTTTTTAAGGGGCAGAAATTTCCTGTATCTATTATTCAGCTTGCCACCCAGGATGAGGCATTTATTTTTCAGCTGAAATATATTCATTTTGAAGGCAGGTTAATAGAGCTTTTATCTAATGCTGATATTATAAAAGTAGGTGTAGGGGTGCAGGATGACATAAGAAGGCTTAACGACTTATGTAAATTTAAAGCAGCCGGGTTTTATGATTTATCAGCTGAAATGAAAAAGAAAGGGCTTGTTCAATCAGGGGCAAGGGCTTTAACTGCAAGATATTTAGGAAGAAAACTTGTAAAAAGTTCTCAAAAAACTAACTGGGCCCACAGTCATTTAACAGAACGTCAGCTTGAGTATGCAGCAACTGATGCATGGATATGTTTACAGCTTATGGATCATGTTAAAAACGACCATACAGATTACAGAGCTATTTTAGAAGCAGAAAAACAAAAACTCGGTGAAGAAAAATAGTATTATATCAGCTGGTTACTTCTCCGTATAATTTATTATCTTTTATATTAGTAACTTTCACTTTTATAAAATTATTAGGCAGAATATTTTTATTATAATGGATAAGCATATAGTTTTCACTGTGGCCTTTATTACCTTTTTCACTTAATACTGTATATGTTTTACCAATAGATGATTCATATAATTTCATTAAAGATTTATGCCCCATTTCTCTTAATTTTGCAGAGCGGGCTTCTTTTATTTTTTGGGGTATCTGGTTATCCATATTTTCTGCTATTGTGCCTTTTCGTTCAGAGTATGCAAAAGCATGAAAAAATTCGGTGCCTGCAAGAGAAAGAGTATGTAATGTATCATTAAAATCTTCTTCTGATTCATAGGGGAATCCTGCAATAATATCAGAACCTACTGTTACGTTATTTATAATACTTCTTGCGTTTTTTATAGTATTTATATAATCGTCTTTCGTATATTTTCTACCCATTAGCGATAATATTTTATCAGACCCGCTTTGAAGTGGTATATGTAAATGGGGGCATATTTTATTGTTTTCTTTAATCAGGTTTAAAAGCCGTGGTGTTATTTCATTAATTTCTATACTTGTAAGCCTTATACGGAAATCACCTTCTATTTTTATAAGTTCTTCTAAAATATCTGTAATAGACATATTTAAATCTTTACCATAAAGCCCTATATGGATTCCTACAAGCACAATCTCTTTATAACCTAAATCAAGCAGAGATTTAAACCCGTCAATAACATCTTCTTTTGGCATACTTTTAGGCATACCCCTAAGTTTTGGTATAATACAGTATGTGCAAAAAGCATCACAGCCGTCTTGTATTTTAAAAAAAGCACGGGTTTTTGACTGGGTATGGCTTTTTAAAGCACCACCTGCAAAACCGCCGCTGCCTGCTTTTATACTGCCGTCTGTAAAATTAAGTATATGGTTTACTATCTGGCTTTTGGAACCGTTAGTTACAACAATATCAGCACCATAATTTTTAAGGTCAAGCCCTTTCTCTTCTGTTAAACAGCCTGTAACAACTATTTTTAAATAAGGATACTCTTTTCTAAGTTTTGATATATATGCAGCTGATTTTTTTGCAGCATGTTCTGTAACAGCACATGTATTAATTACTGCAATATGGGCATCTTCCATATTATCTGCTTCTCTAAAACCTTGTTCAATCAGCTGAGATAAATAATACTGATCTTCCCCTGCATTAACTTTACATCCAAAAGTAACAAATTTTATATTCAAGCCCTGCTCCCGCTAAATTAAGAAATTTAAGAATATACTATATTTTTATAAAAATAAAGGGATAATAAAGTAAATAATACAAAATATACATAAGTAAAGTTTATTTTAATACAAATAATAGGAAAAAATCTTTTAAAATGTGGAAATATAACTTTCTAATTAAATAATAGTATGGTATTATAGGGCCATGGATAAGAAAAAGAATGACAATACTCTTATAAAATTAAGTAAGTTACTTGTGTGGTTAATCCTTCTTACAGCGGCTGCTTTAGTTGTTTGGAAACTTTATGGTAAAATAGATATTCGTAAATCAGATTTTGCTACAGTTATAAAGAAAAAAGAAGCACCATCTATATATGATATGTATAAGGTGAAAAGCAAAAAACAAAACCGTAACTTATACTATATAACAGTAAACGATATTTACTGCGATGCTTATAGAAAAGATGAATACGATACACCTCATTTTTTTAAAGTGGATATAGTTTTTGAAGCCCATAATAAAAAGGATGCAGAAAATATTACATCTATTATACATCAGACTGTAACAGAAATAAGAAATATGGTAAAAAATTATCCGGTATCAGGTATTGATAGGGTATCACTAATGAGTTATATTAAACGAGATATAAAGTCTAAAATGAATAATGTATTACAAAAGGATGCAGTAGTAGAAGTTTACTTTGAGAGTTTTCTTGGACAATAGTATATTTATTGACATATTATCTCAAAACTGTTAATCTAGCTATAGAGCTACGGAGAAATATTGTGAGACATGTTTATGTAAACCTTCCACATTATGAAAATATTGCTAAGGAATTAAATAATCATTATAAACTATGCAATAAAAGTGAGGCCAGTGCTATTGTAACAGAATATCCTGATGAATATAATTCATCATGTTTTGTTATAATAGTCAGGAACACTAACCCCCATAACGGCAGTTACTTTGTAGACAGCACCCAGAATGCAGACATTATTCAGGCATCTATAGTATCAAGTCTTGATACATTTTTTATGACTAAAATAGCCGGCAAATATTCCCCTTATATGGAAAAAGAAGGTGGTATGCAGCGGATTACTTATTTTATGAATAAGCTGGAGCATATTCTTAATTCTTCACCTGAAAGTATTGTAGAAATAGATTTAACAGGGGATATATTTTTCTATAACAGGAAATTTGCAACAGTTTATCAGGATGATGAGTTTATAATAGAAGAAAATATATTTAAAATATTTGATGAAACAACAGCAGCGGAAGTAAAAAGGTGTATGGGTGCTGCATTACAGGGCAGTGATTCTAATTTCAGCGGAAAACTTATTAATAAGAAAGGGGAAAGTATAAGTATAGCAGGCCATGTTATAGCTTTAAGTGATGACAGCTACAATTTTGAAATAGTTTTTGATGATATTACAACTAAAATAACGAAAATTTTACAAATGCGTAAAATAGAAGAACAATCTATTGTAGCAGGTTTTTCCCGTCATTTATCTCACAACGTTATGAACGCACTAACCGCAGCCGGCGGTTTTATAAGGCAGATTAAGTTAAAAACAGAATCAGATATACATATCCAAAACTTATGGAAAATAGTAGATAATAAATTATCGTTAATAGAAGAAATTATTGCAGGATATAACGATTATACCCATGCAATTTCCTTTAAGATTACAGAAAATGTGGATTTAAACGAGTTTTTAAGCGACCTTGTTATATCTTTATCTGAAAAAAATGTAGATAGAAATTTTACAGCTTATCTGCATAAATTTGTAGACAGCTACAATATAGAATACGATTTATCAAGGGGTAAATCTTTCCATATTTTAGCTAATAAAATGTTTTTAAAACTTGCAGTGTGTTATATATTAAAAGATAACATCCGTTATTTTTCAGGTAATATACCATTAAATTACAAGTTTAATTTAATTGCAGAGCCTGATATATTCACATTAGAAATAGAGCTTTACGGTGTGGAAGCACCTGATTACATAATAGAGTCTATGTTCAGCCCCTGGAAACATACTATGCTTTCCCAAAGTTTTGATTACTGGGGCATAGTAATAGCAGGGACGATTGTGGAACGTCATCACGGAAAAGCAAATGTGGAACGCATAGAAAACGGGCTGCGGTTTAGTTTTGAATTTAAATCTATGCTTTAATTTTTTTCTTCTGTTTTGACATATTATACATATTATCCCGCCGTTCTTTTGAAGAATTAAGTATTTTCAGACGTGTATCTTCTTCCAGCATCTCAATACTGTATCTAAGCATAATCCGCGGCATATATAACCCGTAATCATTAAGGAAATCAAAATATATATTTCTGTTATAGTTATATATATTCCTAATACTCCAGCCTGCAGCTCTTAAAACGTATTCATCTTTTTCCTGTAAAAGCAGCATAATACATTTTTGAAGATATTTTACGTCATTATCATTAAGCTGCATCTCTGCAAACGTTACAACACTGCTTCTTCTAACAAGGTAATGGTTATGGCGGGCAAAATTCAGCACAAAAGATTTATCCTGCACCTGACTTAAAGAATAAAGTGCAGTCTGGTCTGCCACTGCCCAGTTAATAATAATATTATTTTCCACATACTCTAAAAATAAATCAGGCAGAGAAATATTTAAACAGTTTATAGATTTTTCTAAAAGCATACACGCTGTAACCTGTTTTTCAAAGGCTTTAGATATAAAAAGTTTTTTTATAAGCATTTCCATACTGTAAGCATCAATAGCACTTAATTCGTTTAAGTATTTTGCGAATAGTGATTTTAGCTTTTTCATAGGTATCCCGTAAACAATCTCTGCATTATTTTTCAGGTATGTATTAATAGAAGGAATTTTTTTCTCATCCTTATTTACATTAATAATCTCATCTATTTTTAAATAGTAAGTATCACAAATATTCATATTTTCCCAATCATTTTTTAGTATGATATTATAGCATAAAAAGAAATAATATGATATGATAAAATAAAGGAGTATAATATGGAAAAAGTATTATGTTTAGATATAGGTGGTTCATCAATTAAAAGCGGAGTAGTAGATAGAAATGGTAATATATTAAAAGAAGGCAGGTATATATTAAAGGAAAAAACATATAAGGGGTTTTTAGATACAGTAAAAACTATATTAGAAGAAAGTGGAGCAAATATTTCAGGCATAGTAACGGCACTGCCTGGTGGATACGATATAAAAAATGATACAATATTTGCACCTAACCTGCAAATATTAAACGGCAGACATATAAAAACCGATTTAGAATCATTATACGGCATAAAAGTAACAGCAGAAAACGATGCCAACCTTGCTGCATACGGGGAATACGTTTTCGGCGAAAAGAAATCAATTGATAATATGGTGTTTTGCACATTAGGCACAGGTTTTGGTGGCGGGTTAATATTAAACCGCAGGCTGTTACAGTCTAATATTACACTTTTTGAAGCAGGCCATATGTCTATAGATATAAGGGGCAGACAGTGCGGATGTGGCAGAAAAGGGTGTGTTGATGAATACTGCTCCACACCAGGTTTAATGGAAATATGGAAAAATATCAGCAGGTCTGAAAAAAGTGAAACGCCATACACACTAAAAGCAAGGGCAGATAAAAAAGAAGAAAGTGCAGTAAAGACTTTTGAAGAATTTGGGAAACTGCTTGCTAATGTATTTGCAAATATGACAGCTTTATTCTGCCCTGATAAAATAAAATTTGGCGGCGGATTATCAGAGCTTTCATCATACTATATACAACCCCTTTTAGAAGAATATGAAAAAATAGTTTTTCCTGCATATAAATCACGGGTGAAAATAGAACCTGCAGTGTTAAAAAATCAGGCAGGTATGCTGGGTGGTGCTGCCCTTTATTTTGAAATATAGAAAAACTTCTAGTTAATACTAATTGTTTTTTATAATTTTATATTAGACTTCCTGCATGTAAAATACATATAAACATAAATCCTGTAGTATAATAATAAGACATATTTGTAAAATATTAGACATATAATTATATGGTGCTGTTTTTTATTTTGATTTGTAAATATAAATATAGATAAAAAACTATTTTTAGTAATGATTATTT